>Ga0209727_1000414_pt1 | contig 48433 bp, 68 predicted proteins | sample RifGroC1_FD_183995 | JGI IMG/M metagenome (GOLD analysis project Ga0209727, IMG submission 183995) | Groundwater microbial communities from Rifle, Colorado, USA - Groundwater C1 (SPAdes) (version 2) | ecosystem: Environmental > Aquatic > Deep subsurface > Groundwater | place: Rifle, Colorado... | reverse complement strand
AATCCGAGTGGGAAGTGGGAGAGGGTGTTTTCACTGACGGAACTCCAGACACCTTAACTAGAGTGACTGTTTATGCTTCTTCCAACGCAGGTTCTTTGGTTGATTTTTCTGCGGGAACAAAGAATGTAGCTTTGGTTTTTACGGCGAATGACGCTCTGGAACTTACCAACGAAACTCCTTACAAAATAGTTCCCTCCGTCACCTCCAACAATCTAACAGTAGCTATCAAACATCTGGACGGAAGCGACCCTTCGGCAGGAAATCCTATCAGGAAAAGAATAGGGGATGAGATAAGGGAAATTACCTCGGCTCTTTCGGCCGAATTAACAGCTGGAACGAACTGGTGTAACGCTGGTTCTTCGGAGTTAGCCACTAAAGAAATCGATTATTTTACCTATCTTTCTTGGGAAACACTTGATTCGGCAGTCAGGATTGGTGTTTCACGTTATCCCGCAGCCAATGTTGCTGGCGATTTGGCTGCAAGTAGCACAGATGAAAAAGGAAGAAAATGGGACAATGTTCCCGCTAATACAGATATAGTCGAGGTTATCGGACGTTTCGCCGCTACTCTTTCTGCTGGGGCTGGATATACTTGGAGCGTTCCGACTTTCACGGCGGTTAATCTTATCAATAGACCGATTTATGAGAGTAGATTATTGGATTGGCAGCCATCATATGGTGGAAATTCTTCAATGACATACACATCCGTAACAACATCAAAAGCAAAGTACAGAATAGATAGAAACGATGTTTATTTTGGAATATTTTCATCTGGCATAACTGGAGGAACAGCATCTAATTTTATATATGCGACAACTCCATTTACGCCTGCTGCAAATGTTTATACATCGGGTAATTTTTATAGAACAGGTCTTTCTGATTGGCAGGTCTCATTAATACAAGTAATCACAGCAGCAAAAATAACTTGCCTTTTATACACAGGCGGTAATTTTACTCTGGCATCTGACACTAGAATAGTATGTGACCACAGGTTTTATATCTAAATACACACCTAACCACAAAGAAATAATTAAACAAATAGACTATGTACGGAAACTCATACGGAACAACTGCATATGGGGATAGTGGGAAAGGGATATTTCATGTAATCGCTACTTTAATGTTGAAATCGTAATACGAAGACTAATATAGGTTCAAAATATTTATGTATGGAAATAATGCTTATGGCACAACCGGGTATGCGGATAGCGGACAACCTCTTATTACGAGCCCTTCATCGTCGCCATCATTTTCAATATCCTCATCACCCAGTAGTTCTTTAAGTTCTTCAATTTCCAGCAGTCCGTCATCCTCGATAAGTTCCAGCCCTAGCTCCAGCCCCTCTGCTTCCCCAAGCACTTCGCCGTCTTCTTCCTTGTCGAGTTCCATATCATCGTCTCCCTCGGTATCTCCGTCGTCCAGTATTTCAACCAGCCCGTCTTCATCAATATCAGCAAGCCCCAGCACCTCCCCATCGACTTCGGTTAGTTCTTCAGTATCTAGTTCGCCCAGCTCCAGCCCGTCCACTTCACCCTCTTCCTCAATCAGCTCCTCGGCTTCCAGCTCTATCTCAGCTTCTCCTTCCCCGACGGTGGCCTTTCATTATAGAAGCATCCAAAAACCTAACCAACCCAACTATGGTGGGATAGGCAAGCCATCCCAACCAAATTACGGATCAATCCAAAAACCTAACCAACCTCTTTATAGAGATATTAAACGACCAATCTAAGATAAACAATTAATCTCGCGCCTCCTGTTCCCTGCCTTTACTCGCGAGGTTGGGCAAGGGATAGGAGGTAAAACAAAATGAAAATAATTAAATTAACTAGAGGATTTGAAGCATTAGTAGATGATGAAGATTACAAATATCTTTCGCAATATAAATGGTATTGTTCTGTTAAGGGATATGCAGCAAGAAATGTTGCACAGGACGGAAAGAAAATAACCATGAGAATGCATCAAGCAATTATGGGGAAACAAAATGACAAATTAGAAATTGATCACAAGAATGGAAACAAGCTGGACAATAGAAGAGATAACTTAAGAATTTGTTCCCACGCCGAAAATTCTAAAAATAGAAAGATACAAGTAAATTCAACATCTGGTTATAAGGGGGTTACGCTACATGTAGAGCATCTTCCAAGTGGTAATATTTACAAAAATTGGACAGCCAGAATAACTCACAATGGAAAAAGAATTTATCTTGGTGGGTTTAAAACTCCAGAAGAAGCTGGTGCAGCTTACGCAAAAAAAGCATTAGAATTGCACGGAGAATTTGCAAGAATTAATTAAAAAAACATGGAATTTGGAAAATGGTATAACGGTATAGGAATTTCTAAAAAAGTATCTAACTCTTTTGACGATTTGCAGAACTGTTCAGTTCACGAAGAAATTGGTTCTTTGATGTGTCAAAGGACTCTTACTAAAAAATCCGGGTCAACCATCACAGCCGGCTGCTTCTCGGCTGTCGTGCCAAACGGAGACACTTATTTCTTCTCCAAAACAGACGGTAAAGTTTGGAAAAGAGCTATCTCTGATGGGACATATACGCTGGTGAACACCAACGCCAATGGAGCCCACAAAGGTTGTGCTTATTACAGGAATTATCTTTACTATACTTCGGATTCAAAACTGGGAAGATTTGATTTGAGTGCCACCTGGACTGATAGTTGGCAGACATTGACAGCCGGATATCCACATCCACTCTTTCAGTTCGATCTCATCCTTTACATCGGAAACCAGTATAATGTCGCTTCTGTCGATGACGCCGGGGTATTTTCAGCTTCGGTATTGGACTTGCAAATAGAAGACAGCATAGGAGCACTTACCAATTTGGGTGATGATCTCCTTACGCTCTCCAACCCGGGGTCATATATCAACGACAGCAATATCACCCGCTGGAACACTTTTGGGGACAGCTACTCGGTTAAAGATACTATCAAGCAAAAAGGGGCTTATGCCTTCTTGGATTCTGATAATTATATCCATGTAGTTTGTCTTAGTGGGGATATCTACCTTTACAACGGCAACCAACTTGAGCTTTTCTCAAACATCAGAAACGCGGCCGCTACCACGGGACATCAACTTACCACAAATTTCCAAGGCAAGCCTCTTATCGCCAACGGCGGCAGGATTTACAGTTTGCACCGAAGAAACAGAAATCTTCCATTTGCCCTTGTAGGTGAATACACCTGTTCTGCCGGATCGGATGCGACAATACATTCTATCGTGGCCAATGGATCGCAGCTTCTGGTGAGTTGGGAACTTTCGGGAACATTCGGAGTTGACGAAATAGACGCGAATTACTTCGCCAATGCCCGCGTGATAACCCCACGCTTTAAAAAGGCAAATAAAATAAAAGTTTTTTACGATGATCTGAACGGAGCTTCCATCGGAATTTATACACGTTTGGATTCTGAAAGTAATTGGACGAGCCATACGGTTATTGATGATTCAGATGACCAACGCTGTGTGCAGACCGTGGACGATATGATTATCAAAAGCGGTGCTCAAGCACTGATCACAATTACTCCATCAGGAACCGAAAGTCCTGTGATCGATTACATCTCTATTGAATAAATATGTCAGAATTAAACATCACTCAACAACCTCTGCCGGATCCAAGTGAGCTTTATAACCGAGGAAAGCAGGAACTCCAAAACCTTCGCGAACTGAAAGTTGGCTCGGGTTCTTCTATATTTTTTACCGACAAAGAAGGCTCCCGTTGGGGACACACACAGTTTGACAACGCCCCGGCCTGGATCAAGGTTGACGGCACCTTCAAATTTAAAGATTCTAACGGCAACGTCATAGTCGACACGAGCGGGCTCGGGGTCGCCGCCGCTTCGAACCTGATCAACATCCAAGGCTGGTCTTTTTCAGGCACTTTTTCAGCTTTGGACGCCGATACGGTTTCTTGGACAGCTGGAACAATAACTCTCGCAGACGGAACGACATTTTCAATCGATTCAGGGGATACCGGTAACATAACCGCAATCACCTATATTTATTTCGACAAAGGAACGTCCCTAACAGTTCTTCAAACCACAACCACTTCTGGAACTTCCATAGGGGCGAACAAGATTCTGCTGGCAGTAGCCAAGAACGAAACTGGCAAGGATGCCACTTTTCAGGCGTTTGGTGGGAAGGGAGTGGGAGTTTTGATCACGGCAGATAATATCGCCGCAAATACTATTACTGCCAATGAAATTGCGGCAAATACTATTACTGCCAGCCAAATAGCTACTGATATAATTTCTGCCGGAAAAATAGTGGCAGGACTTTTGACCGCCTCAAACATTGTAACAGGAACACTAAATGCTTCAGTTGTAACCGTTTCCAATATAAATGCAGATAATATTAATGCTGGAACAATCGCAGGAAGAACCTTAAAAGCGAATGGCGGAGCAGGTGTTGATGTTTGGGTAGAAAATGACGGAGTGATTAGATTTCGATATGGAGGGGGCACTAAAGCATTTTTGCAAAGTTCAACCTCGGGCCATCTGCAAATAAAAGCAGATAACGAAATATGGATGGAATTCAATGATGATGGGGGAGGGAATAATCTCTATTTTGTGGAAGACGGTGGGTCTGCCATGCTCATAGACTCATCAAAAAATGTCTATATATCAAGTGGAGATTTAGATATCAATGGGACACTTTCTAAAAACAGTGGATCGTTTAAAATAGATCATCCCTTGAAACCAGAGACGCATTATTTATACCATTCATTCGTGGAAAGCCCTGATATGTTGAATATATATAAAGGTAGGGCAAAAACTATCGGCGGTAAATGCATCATTAAACTCCCTGATTATTTCGAGGCATTAAATAAAGATATAGAATATCAGCTTACTGCAATAAAAAGTTTTGCAAGATTAACAATAAATAAAGAGATTAAAGAAAACAAATTTGAAGTTACGTCTGATGAGGATTGTGAATTCAGTTGGACAGTAATGGGAGTCAGGAAAGACGTTTATGCTGAAGCACATCCGATAATAGTTGAGGTAGAAAAAGAGTTGCCCGGATACTTGCACCCAGAATTATACGGAATAGAAGATTTGAATTTATATGACAAGCATATAAAAAATAATTGCAGCAAAGATATGAAAGGAAAGATTATGTACAAAAAAAAGGTGAGGAAAAAATTTATAAAGTAATTAACCGCATTTTGCGATTATTCCCTGGCACTTTTCAAATTTAGCATTCAAGGAGTCGTAATCCAATTTATTCGAGGATTCACATTTTTCTTTAGATTTTCCGGATTCCTTACATCTCTCGATAACATATTTAAAGTTTTCCTCCATTTTATCAATATAGTTATCAAAAGCTGATTTTTTACCGAAATAATTGTCACTACTGCAATAAGAATTTTCCGAATAAAGTTTTCTGCATTCCGATTCGTTATTTATCTTAGCTTGAACCACCTGAGACACCGACTTCTGCTCATCAATCAATTTCTGTTGCTCCGCAAGTTTCACTTGTTGTGCGTCAATAATAGATTGAAGCTCTGCAACCTTCGCCTCTGATTCTACTTTGTTAGAATCTACTACATCCGCTACTGTCACGATTTGTTCCTCAGCGGAAAGTCCGGGAAAAAGAGCTTTGGTGGTATTTTCAACTCCCTTTCCAACGAAAGGTGAAAGAAGAACGCCCAAAAGAATCATTCCAGAAACGGCGACAGTTTTAACCCTAGTGCTTAGATTTTTTAGATTCATAGTTTTAATTTAACGGATAAAAAAATAATCTCGAAAGAACATCGAAAAGAACGGTGTCGGAATAGGCCGGTGCCAATAGAGAGCAAAGAGTGTAGCCTCCAAGCCAAAGCATGGGATAAAAGACCATTCCTAATACAACCGCAATTAAGAAATTTTTCATAAATAAGTTTAATAATCACTAACTTAAGTATAGCATACAAAATTTAACTTGTCAACACTATGGCAGAAACACCTCCAATCTCTAATACTCCCTATCCGGTGGTAGCCCAACCGGCTACTGGGACCTTGACCGCCGGCATGAGCGCTTCCGACGCCAGGGCGGTCCTTAATAACCTTGGCATCAACGTCAATGACGTTCTTAGCGGACAAAACATCCAGCAGACCATCACTTCACCATCTCCAAGACCGGACGATCTTTTGGGTATCCGAGCAGGTATCTACGATACTACCGGAGTCAACCAGGCCCAGACAGCTTACCAACAAGCCCTCGCCGCTTCCCAAGCAGCCACGCAAGGATTAAACACTAGATTGCAACAGTTGTCAAATCGACCTGTTTCGCTTTCCAAAATCACCGGTCAACAAGCCCAGGAAAGGGAAGTATCTTCCAACGAGATAAACGCCCTCAACGACGCAGCCCAGCTCGCCCTCCAGACTTACCAGGCGAAGAAAGGCGAAGCTGACACGCAGTTCGGAATAAGGGAGTCCGAGATCAAAGACAAAAGGGCTCTTCAAACCCAATACTCCGGAGCCGGAATCAAGCTTACGGATTCTTTCGATGATGCTATCAAGAAAATTGACAAGTATGCCGGGAAGCAGAAGAAGGAAGCTTATAAGGATGCGCTCAAAAAACAGGCACTTGCCCTGGGTCTTAAAACCAAGGGATCTACTAAGGATTTGGAAAAGAGACTACGTAAAGCAAGCAAAGAGTCGTTGGATATGGCTAAGCAAGAATCCGAACTTAAACTCGAAGCGTTGAGGATGGACATCGAGAACACTAGAAGCACGATTACTAACAGGGGAAGCGAAAATGAAAAGGACGTTATCGGAGCAACAATTGAAATAACCGATCCCAACAATCCCCTTAATACAATTCTTCTTAATAAAAGAACTGGGAAACCGATAGACACTTCTTCATTCTTTCCTAAACAGGAAGAGGAAGCGCAAGGCAATGGCTGGTGGGATCAATTCAATGTCACCAACCCATCAACATGGTTCAATTTCTAAAATAAACAAACATGGCGCTGAGAGATTTCTTCAATAAAATAAAGGAAACCACTAGGAACATTGTAGAAAAAATTCCTACCAGGGAAGAGACTAGAGACATCCGTCTTGGAGTTCAAGATAAATTAAGCAGGGGTGTCAGCCAAGTCAAAAGCTTCCAGCAAAAAGCAGCTGATTTTCTGAGTGGCGAAGACGAGGAGTACCGGGCACTGAGGGATAAATATGAAACCCCCTTTATGCAGCAGGCTAATGACTTGATAGCCCAATGGAAACAAGGGAGGATTTCCGAGCAAAATTTAAATTCAAGATCCGCTGAACTACGAAAACAGCAGGAGGCTTTTTCCAACACCCCAGAGGGACAGAAGTACCGCGAGAAAAAACAGGACATTATGTTCAACTATGGCATGAACTTCATGGGGGCTGGCTTGGCTACCAAGATCAGTGGTCCAGCAAAAAAGATGGCCACTACCATAGCGAAGAGCAATGTGGCCGAAGAAATCTTGGGTGCGCTTAAGAAATTTAAGGTTTCCGATGAGATAGCTGAGAAGCTTTCCAAGCGCTTAGTAAACGTAACCGATGAGCAAGCTGTTTATCGCATAGTTAAGAGTGGTCAAGAAATTTCAAATATAGAAAAGAAGGTAGGTCAAGCCATAGATAAGCAGTTGAGATCCAAATTAGCTCAGTCTATTGATCATATCTATAAAACAACCGTAGATCAAGAGACGGAAAAATTGGCGCTTAAAAAAATCTCCGATGATTTTATCGGTGCTTTCAAAAAGAACGCCGAGAAGAAGGCTGATGAGGCTATTGCCAAACTTCCAGAAAACTTGAAGTCTGTCGGTAAGCTAATAAAAGAAAGCAAAACCAAAGATGAGCTTGTTGCTAAAATACAGAAAATAAAAACAGTAGAGGGTGTCGCTGGCCCGATGGAAGAAATTAAAAAGACAGGCGCAACTGTCGATGAGCTTTTTAATAAAGTTAAGAATATTGTTACAGAAATACCAAGGCAACAAGCGCTGAAAGAGGCCAAACAGGCGAAAGGGAAACTCCGAGTATCACAAACAAAGAAGGTTGTCCGGGAAAAGACTGGCCAAATAAAACAGACTGTTTACGAAACAACCGAAGAAAAACTTCTTAGGGAAAAGATGAGAACCGCCCAGATATATTCCAAGATAGGAAAAGCTGAGGGCATCAAATCCACCTCCCAGCTTAGGAAGGCTGTCCGCAGATACGCCGAAGATCTCCCCGTTAGAACAAGACAGAAACTTCTTTCCAGGGTCAAATTCTCCGAACTCAAAACCAAGAAGCAACTCAAGAAAGTTCTTGACGATGTTGATATCGCACGAACTAAAGTCAAGCGCGAAACCGCCAGACGCGAAGTTCTCCGCGAAGTTATTCCCCTTAGGAAAGTTGCCAGGGAAAAAGGACTTATCGGAAAGATCAAAATGCAGGTTCGCAAGGAACTCGGCATCACTTCTGACTCGATGATGAAGACGGCTTCCAAAAAGAAACTGGAACGCTACAAGGAAATCATCAAAGAAGTTATGGATACCACGCCCAAAAAACGCGAGATTGAAGGTGTCGATTGGAAAAAGGTGTCCAAAGAAAGTGGGGTGGGCTCTTCGAAAGGAAAAACCACCTTGCAGAAAGTTGGGGAAGGTATTGAAAGCGGTCTCGGGATCATATCTTCTAATATCGAAAAATACGGTGGAGCCTATCTTAAGTCTGCTATAAGGGAGAGAAGAAAGGATATTAACGTTTTAAGCAAAAGGGCTGCCGATCAGATGCAGGATTTCCAAAAGGGGATAAGCAAGATGAAGAAGAAATGGTTTGGAGGTAAAGCTGCTTATGAAGATATGGCGCATGCCCTCTATAGTCAGGATTTCGATAGCGCCAGAGAGATTGCCAAAAAATACAAATTCGAAAAAGGATTCGAGAAAATTGTCGGCATACTTGATGACATTCAAGAAAGAGCCAACGCTGTCGGCTTGAAAGTCGGGAAACTTCAAAACTACTTCCCCCGTATCGTCAAGGATTATGACGGATTGTTTGCTGCATACAATAAGAAATTTGGTAAAGAAGACAGGACATTCCTTGATAAACTTTTATCTGGAGCTGCTAGGAATAAGTCCAAATTGGTATCCGAACTTACCGCAGAAGAAAAATCAGACATCCTTACCAAGGCTCTTAGGGGTTATGGTCAAGGCAAGATAAACGTCGGCAACGTGCAGCGAGCCAGACAATCCAAGGAGCTTCCGGTTGAGTTCATGAAATTTTACCACACGCCGGAAGATGCGTTGGTTATGTATGTTTCCAAGATGAACGAAAAAATAACTCTCAAGAAATTGTTCGGGCTCGATAACGCCGAACAAGAGACCCTCGGTTCGTTGATCGAGAAAATGGACATATCCCCGAATGACATGTACCGGCTCAAAGAATCGCTGGGTGCAATCTTGGCTCCCCAGGGTCAAGAGAATTGGGCACTGAATAAAGTGAGAAAATCAGCCACGCTCACGCTCCTGTCATCCATATCATCGACATTATTTCAGATCGCTGATATCGGAGTCAACTGGTACAAGCACGGGCTAGGCAGGGCCATAGCTTCCTTGTTCAGAAAGAAGCCTATTAAGCGTGACGAACTTTTCACAGACATCGCACACGAGTTTGCAGACAGTACTATTATAAAAAATTCCCTCAAGGCAATTGGATTTGATCGTCTTGACAGGCTGAACTCGGAGGCTTTTATGGGCAATGCCTTCAGGGAAGCTACGCGCTTAGCAAGGAAGGGCAAGGGAAAGGCATTTAAGGAAATGGAAAAATACGCCGATATCGTTTTTCGCGGAGACGCTGGACGCATAGCTAAGTTTATGGACGACATTAAAGCCAAGAAAGTTACTGACGATACGCGTCTGTATGTCTTCAATAAAATACTTGATGTTTCACCGAGGGTTATGGAGGAAATGCCAGAGGCTTATGCCAAGAATCCAAATGCTCGCATTTTCTACTCCATGAAATCTTATGGAATTAAGATTTTGGATATTTACAGAAATGATGTGGTTAAAAAATGGAAAGAAAGCCCGCGCAAATCCGCTAAAAACTTCATCAAACTCACTGCGATTCTCACCGTTTCTGGTGCTACCGGAGCACAGATAAGAGATTGGTACAACGGAAAAGACACGAAATTTTCAGACAACATTGTAAACAATATGCTGCAGATCATGCTTTTGTCTACTTACGATGCTGCCAATATCCAGCGAGATGGCTTAGGTAGGACTATCTTGAATAAGGCGCTTCCACCATCAAGATGGTTGGATGATATTTCACGTGATGTTTTATCCGCTGGCGATGGCAAGGGTCTTTATTCACTTAGGGATATCCCCATCGTAGGAACCGAACTTTATAACCGTGTCGGGCGTGGGAAAGAAACGATTGAAAAGGCTAATGCGAAAGCTTCCACGAGTTTCGCAATTGCTGCCAACATCAAGGGAGGACAGCTAACCACGAAGCAAAAACAAGACTTGGCAAAACTGAAAAAAGAAAATCCAGCCAAATATTCGCGAGTTGTCAAACAGATCAAGTGGGAAAAAATGGGCATCACCGAAAAAGAGCAGGGCTTCGCTTCTATGGGTGTCGCAGATGGCGAAAGGGCGAAAGCCTTGGCTAAATATTTCAAGAAAGACAAGGATTGGAAAAAGACTTACGGCAAACTCAAGAAAGCTGGGATTATCACTGAAGATGTTGAAAAACAATTAAGATTATTACTTAAATAAATGGAACAACTCTCACAACAATTAAAGAACCTCAAGCAGTTCCTTTTCAACCAGTTTCGGACCGGATTCTTCAACGCCAAAGTTCTCAACGCCAAGGACATTTCGGATCCTATCGTCGATGCCATCCATTCCAAGAAACAGGAGGTTCTTGATCCTGAGGAAATCTATGATCCGATAACCGAGAAGATCCAGGAATTCATGGATATGATGGCAGGGCATGAGATGCCGAAAGAAATGATGGTATCAAACCTTACAGAACTTGCTACCGTCTTCAAAGAAGAACTTTCCAAGATAGAAACCAAGGTCACCGTAGACCAAAAAGCCCCTAAGGTTGATATTAAGATAGAAAACAAGGAACTTGTCAAGTCTTTTGAGAAACTGATCTCAAAACTTACCCAGGAACAGATAGATTACACCCCGATCATGTCGGAGATGTGCGACCTTATTGAGCAGTCCAAGCCGGTTATCGATCTCAATAACGTCGAGATTCTTCTTGCCGAGATATTTTCCAAGAATATCTATATTCCGATTGAAGACGATCGGGTTAAGGTTTCTCTTTCCGATGAGCAGCTTAAAAAGATTGGCAAGGGATTCGGGACCTATTACCCTACCGATCATCATTTAAGGAAGGCTGATGGGGATATTATCAACCCGGCCACTGAGGGAAAGCAGGATGATATTATTACTGCTATTCAGGGAAATCTAGTCGTTCAAGGTAGACATCTGACAAGCACGAATAATTCAACCACTACCCCGTTAGGAATAGACGGAGTATTTACTGGTACTGGTGAAATTATAGCAGCATATCAAGCAACGCATATTTCCGTTATAACTGATGTCGACAGCGCTATTAATGGGCTTGAAATTCAATATTCTCAAGATAATACCAACTGGGACAATATCGAAACACACACGATAGAAGGAGGGAAGCCAGAACAAATTGTAAGTCCTCACAATGGTCTATATTTCAGGCTTAAACTTACCAACGGCTCTACTGAGCAATCATATTTGAGAATACAAGTAATGCACCATGGAATGCCAATCGGGAATAAACTTGAAAGAATAGATGGTGATATCCAAGACAATCACATGGTTCAATCAACAAGAGCTTTGCTTACTGGTAAAGGAGCAAACGGGAGTTATTATAATGTTGAAACTAATAGGGAAAACAGCATTAAAACCTCAATAGTTGAGAGAGATATCTTTGAAAATATAGTAACAACCAATAGAGACAATCAGGTCAAAATTAACTTTTTCGAAGATACCCCACAAAACTTATTAACAGTTACTACAAATGACACAGGAACAGCTACTTCTTCTTTAGGACTTGCCTTATTTGCCACAGGCACAGGGACAACATCATTCTCAAAAGGAGTTACAACACAGTCAACAAGATACTTAGGGTTTGAAGTATATTCGATGTTCACAGCCGCCTTCACCAACCCGACTAATGCGGGTTCTTACCAAAGGATTGGATTATATGACTCTGCTAACGGATTTTTTGTTGGATATGAGGGAACAAGTTTTGGAATAACTCACAGAAATAATACAAGTGACGCAACAATTGCTCAAGCTAGTTTTAATGAAGACTTGTTAGACGGAAGCGCAAGTTCTAAATTCACCAGTGATGGCTCCCCTATTGCACTGGATAAGACAAAAATGAACATATACCGTGTAAGGTTTGCATGGCTTGGAGCTGGACCGATATTCTTTGATGTGTTATCTCCCGATTCCAACTGGGTAACGTTTCACAAAATAAGATACCCGAACACCTCATCAACTGCCAGTTTGACCACACCTAACTTGCCAATGACAGTTGATGTTTCAAAGACCAGTTCAGATGCAACTGATTTGATAATAAAGACCGGTTGTTGGGCGGCAGGGTCTACATCCAGTCTTGAAAATATATCTGAAACAATAACAGATGACACATTAGCTTCTAAAGTTAGAGCCATATTAGTTGCCAAAAATCCATCGGGAACTTATGGAAACATTAACAGGACAACAGGTGGAAATCTTAAAGTATCTATAGAAGAACAAGACGCAGGAGCAGGGCTAGCAACTGAAGAAACCTTGCAGGCAGTAGCAGGTGTTTTCGCCAAGAAGATAACTTCGCCAGACACAAACATCACCTATATCGCTATTGCTCCAATAGGTTCCGCTCAATCTTCGGCAGTCTGGCAGGCTAAAAAGATTTTAGTTTCAGGAAATGATACCGTGATAACTTGGGCTGGAGGAGGAGCTTTTAATCAAGTTGCAACTAATTTAACAGCACTTTCGTATGTTTAAGTACAACAAATTTCATAAGGATGAAGGAATAGATGACGCATTGTTTTTGGGTATGGTTGACACACACGCCAATATTCTTGCTTCCACCCCAACCGCTGGGAAGATGGCTTTTGCCACTGATATTTCAAGACTCCTTATCGGCAACGGAACTGTCTGGAAAGAAGCTTCCTCGGTTTTAAAGACTCGCACAAGCACCCCTGATATTGGAAAAAACCAAGATTCATCACTTGACGGATATACCGATGTTGATATTACAGACAAGATTCTTTACAACACCTCCATCTTAGGAAATGCAAATAGCACGGAAGGGTCAGTCAGAACAGTAAACGGAAAATTTCAAGTTTATTTGAACTCGGTTTGGAACGACATTGTGATGAATTTCAGACTTCGAGAAAGTGCTAGTGAAGCTTACGCCTTTGAACATAATCCAATTGGCTTTGCTTGGTGGTATGAAGTGAACAGTGGGGATTCTGTTGAACTTGCTTTGAATGGTTTGCCATTTATTCAACAATATTCAGCAGATATGGGGGCATTCCCTTATCCTTTAATAATTCAAGGAAGAAATTTTTAACATTATGCAAAAATATTTATCACCAACTGGCAACGACACCACAGGAAACGGAACATATGCTTCTCCATATTTGACGTACGCTAAATGTATCGCCATGACAAGTGCAGGAGACACCATAACCTTTAAAAACGGAACATATTCTGTGACCCATTTCCCAATGGGCACAAACATCGGAAACAGAATTGTTAATGCTGAAACAGTTGGACAAGTCACGATTGATTTTGGGTCAAATGTTTATAATGCAAATATTGGGGCGATTGTTGTTGACACTGCTTCGTTTGTGGATGGAATTTGTTTTAATGGTGGAATTGCACAAAGCACACTTACAAATTTTATGTATGTAAATGACACAAAAAACATAACATTTACTCGCTGTATTTTTTCTAATCAAAGCTTGGGCGGTGATAATGCGGGTTTGGGTCGCGGAAGTTTTTGTTCTCCAGCATATCACGTTGCAGGAGCTGGAACTATGACAATTACTTTTATTGGTTGTATTTTTAAAGGATATTTTTTTCCAGCTTCTTCTGCCGACCCACTATTCATTCATTATCATGGGGGCATGACTTATTTGACTTTAACTGTTATAAACTGCGTTTTTTATCCAAAAACAACAGGTGTTCGACCTCCAATTTTCTATTTGCCAGCCCCTGGAATTGCAATTTTCAAAAACAACATTTTTTTGAACACAGGTACACCTTTGGCTATCGGGTCGGGCGACTCAGTAACTTTTTCGAATAACTGCACCTTCACTGGCTGGACTACAATACCAACTGGCACAGGCAACATAACCACTGACCCATTATTTGTGGACGCACCAAATAGTAATTTTAATCTTAGACCAACTAGTCCATGCATCGGGGCTGGTGTACTCGTATGATTATAGTATTAAAAAACTCACAACTTATTGACGGACACTGGCGTGAAGCTGGAGAAGTTATTTCTGTTGATGATAATTTTGAAACCAATAACATAAAAAAGGGATTAGACCATAAAAGTATTGGTGTAATGAAATTAAAGAAGAAAAAAAATGAATCTAAATAAAAAACCATTCATCTTGAAAGTCGGAACTATTGCCAGTGCTAATTTAGGTGTGGCTACGAATTATCCTTTGGATGGAGAAATGGTTATGACTTCGGACACTAAACAGCTTTATATCGCCAGTGGGGGAGTATTTTTCAGGGTAATAACGGCAGATACTAATGGACATTTAAATATTACAACCCTCCCGACATCTTCGGCTGGACTAGTTACTGGGGATATTTGGAACGATGCAGGAACATTAAAAATAATTTAATAATTATAGAAAAATGAAAGAGAAAACCTTAATTGAAATACATCAGGACAATGATTTTGCCCAACACGAGGAAATCAGGCGCTTAAACGTCCAACAAGGAAAAAATTTGATGTCCCAAGGGGAAAGTATCAATAGGCTTACCCTGGCGATGTTCGGCAATCCAGACGATATAAAAGACAAAGGGACCAAGGTGAAAGTGGATGAAATTTACGAATTATTGGTGGCAGGAAACGTCATTAAAAAAACCCTCGCCTGGGTGTTCGGGGTGTTGGTGGCCGTAATTTCAGCCGCTTATATGATTTACAATTTCGTTAGGGACGTAAAAAAGGGTTGATAATTTGCTTTTTATGGTATAGTATGCTACTCTTTTTGTATGCTGAAAAAACAAATAAACAATTTATCCGTTTCCACTTAAGAAGCCTTTTTTAGGTCTCTTTTTTTATTACCCAGCCCTTCCGTTTTGCCAAAGAGTCTCCTCGTTTCGACAAACACAGTATAGGTTACGTTTTACGCTGGACTTCAAGGTTAGAGGGATTCACGCCTAAATCTCTTTAGCCTTTGAAGTATATTACACCATTACATAGATATTTATTTCCGTCAAGATATTTTAACAGTTCTTTAAAATAATAGTAAGATAATACTATCGGTTAAAAGCAAAAGATAGCTTAACTAATAGATTTTCTTACGGGAGGTCAATATGAAAAAAATACTGGTCTTTCTCATTAGCTTAGTAGTTCTCACGGCTCTTTTCGGAGGCATAATCCTTTCTGCTTACCTTGCGAGGTGGTTATGCGAATTATAATCCAAATCGAGTGCATCCGTTGCATTCAGAAAATGAGCTTGTGCGCATGGGGAGCTTGTCGCTTCGATTCAGAAGCTTGCTCAGTATGCCCCGAACAGGGCATCTGCATGGAGGAGAAGATATGTCGAATATGCAAGGGTCAAAGCCCTGGAAACAAGGAACGTGCCCATGCTGCGAAAAGCCCGGTGCGTTAACCGAGCACCACATTTTACCCAAAAGGCACTTCAAAGGAAGCCCTAAGGTTCTCATTTGCAGAACTTGCCACGACGAAGTAGAGAAAAGTATTCCTTTTGAAGAAATGCCAGTAGAGTTTTATGAAGACATCCTTATCAAATTCGGGATAGGAGGTGGCAATGCCTAGCCTTTGTCCTGAATGCGAACTTTACCCAGGAAGTATGCACATAGTCTGCACTGGTATTTACGAAAAACCAACAGTTCTAGCTATCCCTTTTTGCGCATCTTTCAGGAGGAAACAATGGACAACCTACTCCACCGCTTCCACTCCGTCAGAATCTATGAAGGAGTGTATGAAAACGAACACGGAGAAAGATTCATGACAGTCCTGGCGGATTTCAAATGCAGCTGCGGAAAGGAGGTCATCGGATATCCCGAAAACCTCGGCATCCCGAGACTATTCGAAGAATGCGAAAGGAGAAGAAAATGAAAACCTTCGTAATCCAATGTCCAAAATGCAAACGGTTCAGAAAGCATGATAAATGGATCAAAAACGTCGAACTCGAATATGCTGTCAACGCACAGCATGTCGAGGTTCGGGAAGTTGTTTGCGAAAATTGTTAAAGGGCTTTCCCATAAAGGAAGGCTAACTGAGTTTCGGGGAACTCAACTATAAAAAAATCCCCGACCAAAAACAAAAATCCAACCGCTGAAAAGATAGGACAGCCGTTGGATTCATTGTTTGAGAGTGCGAGGAAGGTATTCCCCACCCAGCACTCTATATTAAATAGTCGTCAGAAGGTCTCCCAATTCTTCGGATCTATTTACGATATATATTACACTATCCGTATTCATTGTCAATAGGCATATATGGAAAGAGGTAATTGTTAGTTCGGCCGCCCGAAACGGCCTATTCGTTTGGTACCACGAAGTAATAATACTACACATAACCTTTTAAAATATTTCACTATGGAAAAACTCAATGGCTACAAGACCTATATCGGTCTCATTGTAGCCCTCGCCGGGGCTCTGGGAGCTGGAAAATACATAGCTTCCGAAGATCTGGCAATCATCCTTAATACCGCGCTGGAATTAGGTGGCCTTATCCTGGCCGCTTATGGAAGACACGTGGCGCAACCTAAAAATTAACTAATCTAGTATTAGTAAATACCAATGGTTTAAGCATCTGTTATGGCTGTTGATTCCCTTTATCTTGCTTCTCGGCCTCTTATGGGGTGGAGTAGCGGTAGCGGGAAACATAAAGATCGAAACGAGACAATACAACGCGATGTAAAAAGAAAGACACCTTTTAACGGGTGTCTTTCTTTTATATACGATCAGGAGGGGTTCCGCCCCACCAGTCTTCGTCTTCTTCCGCCGCGCAAGGCTCTTTGCAATCAGAACAAATTTCAAATTCGTCCAGCAGGGGTGCCCCGCAACAATTTGATACTTTCATGTTACTTTATTTCTCTGACAAGTTCAGGCTGAGTCGTAAGTTTAAGCGGCTGGTCTGCCAACATATACGATCCTGCCCATTCAACATAAGCGCCTTCAGTTGTAAAGAAAAACACCGCATCCCCGTTAGACCCATAACTTCCATCTTCGGCAGGACTTGGGACTACTTGCCCACCGCGGGTTTCGTAGTGAGTATAAGGATCTTTTACTATCTGCTCCGGATTTGTAATCTGGCTATTTACAGAAGATACTTTTCCCTTAATGGTATAAAAGGCCATCACTTTGCCATAGCTAACGAGATAAATATAGCTAACCTTGTTTGTATCGTTCCAGAGTTGAGTTCTCCTGTTTATATTGTCTCTTTCGAGAGACCATTCCAGGGAGATGGGGGGCTGATTTTTAAGAAGTTTTTGCTGATTTTGTTCTGTTTTATCCTTCTCTTGTTCAACGGTAGATTTCTTAGGAGTGTCGCTAGTAAACCATCCAGCGTGGGCTGTCGCTCCCACAATTGACCCCAAAAGAACAAGTGTTAGTAATAGTTTTTTCATATTATTTTTTGATAAATGTTAATGCGTCTATGTAACTTGGTAAAACTCCATCGGCAAAGATATTCCTTGTTGCCATCTTAGATCTGGCGTTATAATCTGCGATAGCTTGCTCCAATTGGTTTTTAATCCCGAGCTTTACAGCATTCAATCGGCTATATTCCGTCTTATCCTCGAATGTCCATATCGATCTTTCCCCCGCTACATCCATAAAATCAACCAACGTCTGACTTGCGTTTTCATACTTATTCCCCATGGCGTCAATGTCTTCTTTCTGCTGCTTGAACCATTCGTAGTTGTAAATGGCGTTGTCGGCGTTCAGCACTTTATCTTGGGCATCGTAGGCCGTTTCGATCAACTTGTTGGCAGTATTCACCGGGAAAAACAATACCTTGATTCCAAAAGATACCGCCATCAAGCCTCCGACCCCAAGAATCGTCAATAAAACATATTTCATTAGAATTGAAACCATCCAGTGACCCAATAAGGTATCACTGCTAGGTTAGTTAATGCGATTAAAATTTTAAACGTTATCATAACCAATGCTGAGGATATAACCGACCATTTATACCCGTATTTAAATCCTATCACTATTACTATGTGCAACAGGAACCCAAATAATAAGGATGTTATTGTGAACCCAATGTCTCCATGAGTTTTCCAAATATCTCTCATCAGGGGGTTTTCTTCTGCCCCGTAGTAGTGAGCCTCGATCGTCGAGCTCCAATCCATAGAAACTGCTATCCACCAATATATTAACAGATAATTCATAGTTTGTAACCCTCCCGTTTGGCCATCTTATTTATTAAGTCATCGATCTCTTCTTCTGTCAAATCCTTTATCTGGACGTCCCTGATTCCGAATTCATTACCGTAGCCGCTACCGCTCCACTTACGCATCGCTTTTTCAACGCTGTGGAGTGCATAATTCGGACCCAAAAGCAACTTTTTAGCGGCCTCAAATCCTGTTTTGGTGTCCAGGTACCACATGAAGCATCTGCCATCCTCTACGGGCAAAAAACGTGCTAATTCCTGTTCCACCAATTCTTTTTGTGAGGCACCGCAAGTTATACTCAATGGATTATTCAACCTGTTCGGTATAGTTCCTTCTTTCTTGACAAATTTGGTTTTTTGTGTTGTATTAGTTCCTAGTTCAGTATGAACTGTAAACTCTGGATTATCTATAACTATAACACGTTTGCTATTTTTTGTCAATGCGTAAACTATAAGCGGGGTGAATATTAACCCTGCTATTATAACCCCTGTGATGGTACGAATATGGTTTTAGTTAAAAATTAAGGAGCTTCTTGAACGCTTCCTGAAAAAGCCTGACAATAGAAACAGCCTCCAAGCTCTTGGCGGCCAGAGCCTTTTGATCAGCGAGTTCCTTGTCCTTGCTCGACATCTTCGTGCTCAAAAAGTTTATCTGGTCCGTTTGGTTTTTCACCTTTTCCTTGAGCTGGACATTCTCTATCATGGTCGTCTCACTGGTTTTCGCGATGTCGTCAATGGTCTTCAGGGCGGTCTTGATTTTCCCTAGTTTCTTTTTGGCGGATTTCAGCTCCTTGTCGTTGATTTTTTCTCCTAAATCTTCGCCGATGAGATCTTCTACATAAGAATTTAGCTTCTTTTGGTTCTTATTCATAGGTTCTTCGTTTAGTAGTTTAATGACCCATTCCTTCGTTATCATTTTTCCGGGGCACGATTTTGAGGAATAGTCTCTGTGGAACTTGATATCGGACTCCTTTATTTTTAACTTTTCCATTAATGGTTTCAGGACACCGACAACGCCTTTTTTCGTAGCCTTGTCCCATTCCTGGATATCGTAATTTCCAACGACCTCAATACCAATCGAATAACCAGTTTTGAGCGATCCGTTTCCTGCGCCTGCATGGATTCCGACATCGTACATATCCGTGAACAGGAACACCTCCTCGTCATAGATAAAAATGTGCGGACCAGCACTCCATCCCTTTCCCTCATAATAATTCTTTATCCCATTAAGTGTTTTCATCGGATCTTGCACATTCCACTCTCCCTTCTCTGGAATGCCGTCTCCATCATCTTCTGTCGGATTGTATGTATGATGTAAAACAATGAATGTCGGGGGAAGACTTCCAAAATTCTTCTCCTCAACATACTTCTCAAATTCTTTAAGGCTCAATTTTTTTCCAAGTATTTTCATATCATTCCAATCCTAGTGCCACTACTAGATAAATTAACGTTATTAATATTGAAGCTGTTATTACGGCGGATAGCAATCTTATTTTCCAAATCATCTTATCATACTATTAATTTTTAAGCCGGACTGGTGCCAAGAAAAGCAATCGAGGCACTGCCACCTTTGGTATTTGTTTGTTCTAGTATACGCAAACCCTCTTTTTTGGATTTTGGAACTTCCGCAATTGGGGCAACCGCTGGTTTCCTTGTAGACGTTATGATTCGGGTGATTTTGAATGAATGGTCGGAGTTTCAAATAAACTTTTTCCAGCAAATCCACATCCTGTTTGTTGTAGCGCTCCATCCGCCTCCAGGCTTTTTCATCTCCAGCCATACATTTATCCCACAGATCGAACCCGCCAGTTTTAATTTTCCTTCCCACCCCAAGATACGCCCCCAAGGAATCTAGTTTATTTGAATCGAATTTAAAATATTTTCTTGCTACCTTGAGTGTATCAACAGTTTTATATGGTTCAGGCGGAGCAAAGCCGTGCTCAATGAATTTAGCGTTGGATTTCTTAATGTCGAAATTATCTCCATTATGTGCCACGATGACATCAGCTTGTTCAAACAACCCATGTAGCGCCTCGACTAAATATCTATCATCTGTCGGATTCTTTTTATAGCTGGAGAACTGTGGAAGTGAAATGACTCGTGTTTTTTTCTCCCCAAGCCATTTGTAGGAAAAACATAACATATGCCATTGTTGCACGACTCTTAAAACATTAGCTTCCCATAGCTGCCAGACATATCCCAACGTAGGAGCCGTTTCTATGTCATAAAGTAAAATTTTAGGATTCATTTTTTATGTTATTAATCTAAGTTTGGTCTTCCGTTTAAAAAATCGTTCACGTCCCAGGGATACACTCCGTCTTGCCCAAAAGCACTACCGAACATATATTTGCAGAATTTCTTGTACATAGCTTTTCCCATGATATTCTCGCAATCCTCCCATCTTATCCCCGATCTGGTATCGCCACATTCATCATCCCATCTGTAAACTATAGGGAAGTCCTTCAGTGTCAGTTTTTTTGTTGGCTTTTTCATTGTTCTAATGCCTCCTGGACAGATCTGTCGTAATCATCCTCGCAATAGATGCAACAGACCGTATTCCAATCAGGATCTTTTCTTAAATCTTTTAATAGCACTTCCCGATCGCAACCTGGGCAGAGAGTAGCGTATTGTATTTCGTATTTACCTTTATTTTTCTCCATAAACTTTTTTACAACGAGGGCATATTAGGCGGGTTACCGTTTTCGTTCTCTTTTTCCCATCCACCACCCCTTCGAGTTTTTCCTTTTCGACTACAAGGAATTCTCCGCAGGTGCATTTCAGATTGGTTTTCATTTTTCTATATCTTTAATTTTTTGTTTGTACTTGTCGACTATTTCCTGTAGTTCTTTTTCGGTGAATTGGTGTGTTCCCCTGCCCCGCTCTTTCAATTTTTCTACAAATTTCTTGCCTTTTTCCTTAATCATCCTCAGCGTGTATTCAATGTAGTTTCCGCTCTTAAAAATATTGCAACCCACGCATTGGACTCTGACGTTGTTTTCGTCGAATCTCAATGTGCTGCTGGAGCGGCTTATAAAGTGGCCGCATTGCATCCCTTCATTATAGAGAGATACCTTCCCACACGTGTAACACGTACAATACCCTCTCCAGTCAGCGTTTTTGAGTCGTATATAGAGACTAAATTGTTTATCAGCCTCATCTTTTAATTTTTGTTTTTTTGTTTTCGCCATTATAAAACGCTTCCAATTTTTCTATGAACACATCATCTTCAATAAAATAGATATCCTCGTGAAGATTGCCTACGAGTTGTGAGATTCTGAGATCATTGTTCTCCATCCACAGTTTCTTTAGGCGGAATATTATGTCAATGATATGTTCTGGTTTTCTCATTTATTTTTCAATTAATGCTTCTATCCCGCTAAGCTGGTTGGCTGTAATTTCAGGGGACACGTCTTCTTGCTTGATCATGTGAAGTTCCACCTCTGCTTCGCTTTCCATGAACTCTTCATACTCCTTACGCTCCGGCATTTCTTTTACGGCTTCTTCGTACACTTTCTGGTCCTCGAACTGGTACCTTCCCTGGATAATAACGGCCTTTCCTTCCTCGTCTTTCTTGGCCAGCTTCTCGGCAAGCTCGATTCTTTTCTTTTCATAGGCGACCACGATGGGATTTTCGGATACCTCTGTCAGGTAAGATGTGAGTTTCTCTCTGTTTTTAAGGACCGCGTAAGCGAATTTAACTCCTTTCACGTCGCTGCATTCCCATAGGCTTTCCCAGAGTGTTTTTGCTTGGTTGTTTGTCATTTTTATAAAATTTAATTAATTATCTATCGACGGGAAAGGAGATATCAATCCTGCCCTTTCCGCGATTGTTCTTTCAAAAACTTCTTTTACGCTAGAGAATTCCTCCTTAGTAAGCTTGGTCGTGCTGTCTTTTTTAAACATCGCCCAGGCGATCATTTTGAACAGTTCCTTAAGGAGAATTCTGGTGATTGGTATTTCGTGGGAATTTTTGACCAGCATGGCCATCGTAGCTCCGAGTTCCTTGGCTTCTTCCTCTAGGATTTCGAAATATTTATGGAGGGCGCGATGCTGGTTGTCGGTTCTGATGTCCTGTTTTTTCTCTGCCTTCAGCACTTTTCCTCCCATCAGTTTCACTGTGCTTTCTATAGTCTGCTTGGCTTCTAGCGCCGTCCCCTCGACTTCGATCTCTATTTTTACGATGTATTTCTTCACCAAGGTACGTTTTCTAATTTAATCTCGTCCGATTTTATTCCTAATTCCTGTTCTACTCTATCCAGCCTCTGAGAGAGGGATTGGATTTTTAGGAATGTTTCGTCGTCGCTCTTTGAAGGGGCTTCTTGATCAGCTTCTATTTGGATCGCTGGAATCTTCGGCGTGGCTGGGGTGTGTTCATCCTGAGTCTTAAAGAAGATTATCTGGTTATTCACGTATGGCTTCCCGGTGTGCTGGTTCATTCCGCTTTGGGAGGTCTTATACGCGACTTCCACGATATCCCCCATTTTGAACCCGAATTTCTGGAACTGCTCGTAGGCTTTCGTGTCGCTCCCGTCTCTCTTTTTCGAGAAGAAAGAAAAAGTCCCTTTGTCTGTCTTCAGTTTAAACACCTGCGCTCCAGATGGAATGAAGCTTGACTCAATCATCTGGATGGCGATTGCCGCTTGTAGTGTATCTTCCATTTTAATTTATTATTTTATTAATTTTTAGCGTTTTGAGAAGCACTGGGGTTAATCTGTTCACCACATCTTCCTCGTCCACTTTCTTTGTTTCTTCGTCCAGGTCATAATTTAGTTTCGCTTCATGCATGCAGGCGTGGAGGAGTTCGTGCATAAATACTTCTTCCATCAGGGTGGGCGGGAGAAGGCAATCAACATAGATCATTTGGTTACTGTGATCGCACAAGCCCCAATTCCCATTGCCCTTGTCGGCGTCTCTTGGCCTGCTCCTGGCGACCCCATACGTGTGGTTTCCAATGATTAGTTTTGTCGGTATTTTCATGGTTTATAGTTTTATTTTAATAGGAAGGTCTTTTTGCAAGGGCTTTTTGTATTTCACTTCGCATTCCCATATCTTGTAGACGGCCTTGAAAGTCTCGAATTCGTCATCTATCTCAGTGAACTTGTATCTATTCTTGTTTCTCGGATAGCCAACTTGAAGAATAGCGAGGTTTATCTTTCTTTCGGGGTATGCTTTTTGGATAATGTGTTTGTAGGCTGAAACTTGCAACCTATGGGATGGGTAAATGTCTTTGGAAGTTTTGAAGTCTATTATGTACAGTTCTCCTTCTATTTCGCATACCAGATCCACCGTACCAGCAAACCCGCTCTTGAAGTCTTCGGTAGGATCCTGGAAAACAGTTTCCTCGACCCTGAGTACCTTGGGTTTGTATTTGGCATGCCAGGCGGAGAAAGAGAGCAGCGCTTCCCATTCCTCGACGCTTAAGTCCTTTTCGGTTCCATCTTCCTTACTGAAGTATTTCTTGTCGAAGGTTATCTCTTTCCCCGACAAGAGATCTTCTATGGCGGCGTGGATTCTGGAACCTTTATCCCCGGCTGCTTTTTTGATCGCCTCTGCTTCATCCATCCCCTTATCAGCAAGCCATTTGTCGAACCCGGCTCCTCTGGGGTAGTAATGGACCACATAGGTTATCGAGGGTGCGAAGATATCACTATCTTTTTTATGATACCATCGCTCCTCAACGTACGTGACCTGCACGAGCCCGTTTGACTCTCGTATCTCGTATCTCATTTTCAATGTTCTTAATTCTTATCATTCTCCAGGCCTTATATTTTCCTTCGTAATTGGTGTGGAATTTGCCCCTCAGCATATCGCCTATCGTGGCGTCGGCCTCCTTGAATTCATGTTCCGGCGGAAGGACCCCGATTTCATCCAGGCAGGCTTGGTAGTGAGGGCAGTCCCTGGTGCACTGGCATCCCACTACGGCGCGGTTCCCATCTTGCCCTTTCGGACCGCAGGCTGTTCTTGACATATTGACTTTTTATTTTTAGTATGTTAATGATATACTTACCTTCTGTATCTATTATAGCACACTTCGAAGAACTTGTCGCGAAATTTAGAACGGCATTTCTTCTTTTTCCTTTTCTGCCGCCTTTTCTTCTTCCATTTCTATGATCATTTCAATGAAATGCTTGGCTTTCTCGAGGTCGGCTATTCCGCCCTTGTTTCTCCAGCGGGAGACGTATTTTATGACGGCACCTTCCATAAAGGGAATCTGGTTGTGATGGCAGTATTCCACCACTTGTATTTTCATGTCCTTGTAATGATCCCCGCCTACTTGTTCCTTCAGTGATTTCATAGGTCTGCAACGCTTAAATTATTAGTTAGTAGATCCACATAAATCTGTTTGGTTTTTTTCATTATGCATCTCTTGAGTGATTCGAATTTGATCTCCTTGACTTTTTTAGCTATGCTCCATATCTCCTCGGTCAAAATGTCGTGATAAACGGTGCTAGTTATGCGAGGGATATGCTTCATGTCTAATTTTTCGTCCAAAGTAGGTTCTATTTTGTGCATTATCTTCTGCACTCTTTCTAGGGTGCAATATGTATTAGTAATCCACATTTCCCAGTACGTATCAGAATGCTTATTGTTGCCTCCGAAAATTATCGCGTTATCCTCCTTAAATTTTTCGGTCACCCATTTGGCGTATTCACGCCTTGCAAAATTATTTAGGAAGGAGAAATTCTTTATCACTATACCTTCACCAGATTCTCCTAGCACACTCTGGCCGACAAAGGGCCGGATATCATCAACCGTGGGGTTTTTAATGACTGAGAAAAGTTTAGGTGTTTCGATCCCATATTTTTCAGCTATTTCATACACCTTATCTATCGACTGAAATTCATCCCCGACCATGACGTCAAACAGATAGAACTTTTTGTAAGCTGTTTCGTTGTAGGAAATACTGTGGCGCACAAGCCATTCTCCATATAGCCTATGTTCTGGACGCTTAGTAAGAAATTTAATTATGCCTTCGTGTGATTTGACATAATCGATGAACCCATTGAACCCGGAGGTTATTGGTTGGTTTCGGCTGGCGCATTTTATCTCGCCATCCTCGATCCAAATTGAAGTGTTTGCCCCATCTATCTTTTCTTGAATGTAGCAAACTCCGTCCAATATACCCTCTGTTTCTTCTTTGCCTAGCCTGTGGATCTTGGGGTATACTTTGAACCCAGACTGCACTTTGTCTTCGGTTTTCATTTCATTTAAATTTATTGGATAATAATTATTTTCTTTAAGGGAAACGAGCTTGTGATTTTCGCTATACCATGGATATTCATCGCTATGATGGGAGAGAGTCTCGTGGAAATGCCCATGAATGTTTATTTTGTCTCCTATGTTCTGCTTGGGTTTGTGGGTAAAAACGAATTCCTTCCACTTAAATTCGTAGCAGGCGAAGTCGAATCCATGGTCCATGTACCACTGAGGAGATTTATTGTCGTGATTTCCGAGCACTAGAATTTTTCTTCCCGGGAGTTGTGACACGACTTCTGCTAATCTCTTGGACCCTCCAAAAATGACGTCTCCCAAATGGATTACCAGATCCTTGGGTTTCACGACTTGCTGCCAATTCCGCATGATCATTTCGTCCCTGTTTTCCGGAGCCTTTTCGTATTCCCTGATACGAGAATGATTGAAGTGCGTATCAGAAACCAAAAACACTTGTGGCATACGATTTTTATTTTAAATATCTTTCATACATGTCTTTTATTACTTTTTCTCCAACCTTGCGATCCCTAAGCGAGTCCCTTCGTATACATTCTTCCAATGGAATGTCTATTAATTTTTCTTCGACTTCATATTTTGTTTTGTTTGTGTCGTTGTGAAGCTCCGCCTGCAGGCACATATCAATTTTATGAATCGGATTGAAGTTGCAATTGTCCACCACTATGTCACAACCGTGCTCCATGAAAATCCCGACCATCGCCTCCCTGATTTCAGATATGATAAGTTCATTTTTGTGGGAAAATTTCCCTCCATCTATCATATCCCGAAGATCATCGTTATTTATTCTTTTGAATCCCTGTTTGACCAGTTCTTTGGCGTGGGTTGTTTTTCCAGAACCGGGAAGTCCTTTCAGCATTAAGCTCTTCGGCATATTAATTATAAAGATTAAGCAAGTTATCCTCCCATATCATATCCCTGATTTCCTGATAAACGTCAGCTTCTTTCTCGGATATTTCCGCGTGCTTTATCTTGTTGCGACAATGCTGATTTATTTCCCAGAGTAAGGAGAAGGCGTCATCGACGGAAAGGATACGTTTTAATCGTGTATCACGCCCGGTGAGAAAATTACCTTAAAAATGCGCCAGCCATAATACCCCATAAAAATGACACCGTAGCTACATATAATATTACTCTGTCCATATTTATTAAGTGTTATTATTTAGGGTCTAGTTTTTATAATCTGTTCAGTCTTACCAACAATATTTATTTCTAATGGTTCTCCAACTTGTATATCGCCTAAAACCAACTTGAGAGAATACAGGCGTTGCTCTTTGTCTTTAATATACGGAAAATTAAAAAAATCTCTTAACCCTTTGTTTATGACTTTAATGGTTTCTTGTAATTCTTTCAATTGCTTTCTTCCATCTTTAGTGTTTATTGTAATTGTTTCCATATTTATTAAGTGTTATTTCTTAATCTTCAAGCTCTTGACATCAACTCCGAATTTCTCTGCTATTTCGTCCATCGAGATTTCAACCTTTTCTTGGGCGTCGATTTTAATGCCTGTGATTTCCTCAAATATATTTTTGTCGAAGTTTGGAAGTTTCTTTATTTTCTTCTTCATCTCCTCAGACTTGTTTTCTTCCCACCACTTAGCCCAGGCTTCTTTATATTCTAAGGTTTTTAGATAACCTCCTGTGGTTTTAGCGTAATCGTGCTCCTTTTTTTCTTCGTCTGTCATATCTGAATAAAAAACATAGGTGTTGAGAGGAATATCGAAGATGATATAATCATCGCTATGTCTCCATTCTGAAAAAGTCATTTCGGCTTCTTTCCCGAAAGCTCTCATTTTAGGCTCGTTTGTGTTGAAAATTCCGCTGTTGTAGTCTCCGCTGTTGTAGTATCCGCTGTTGTAGTCTCCGCTGTTGTAGTATCCGCTGTTGCGGTATCCGCTGTTGCGGTATCCGCTGTTGTAGTCTCCGCTGTTGTAGTCTCCGCTGTTGCGGTATCCGCTGTTGCTTTTGTTGTCCATATTATTAGTTTTATTTATTAAGCGTTATTATTTAGGGTGGTTCTTATTTTTTTACATCCAAAGCATATTTGAGTCAGCCCATCGTGGAAAGTCGAATACGCTACTTGCTGTTTGTGCCTTCCCTCGCATTCTTGGATATGTTCTCTTACTTCCTCCAGTGTTTCAAATTGTTCTACTTTAAAATTATTCATATGTTTCAAGCTCTTTAATTCTATTATTCATCCACTTATCTATTTTTTTGATAACGGCGGACTCGGCGGAACAGGCGGCGGACCTGGCGGACTCGGCGGAACAGGCGGCGGACCTGGCGGACTCGGCGGAACAGGCGGCGGACCTGGCGGACTCGGCGGACCAGGCGGCGGACCAGGCGGCGGACCAGGCGGACCTGGCGGCGGACCAGGCGGCGGACCAGGCGGACTCGGCGGACCTGGCGGCGGACCAGGCGGACCTGGCGGCGGACCAGGCGGCGGACCTATTTGCTTCCGTGTCGTTTTCTAATACTTTTTTTGCCGCTTCAATTGCTTCTCTCGGCCTTGGGTCTCCTGGATATTGTTTTTCGTAATTATCCAGCACTAATTCTGCGGCATAAATCGACAACGCTACGCTATCCTTTTTTGTCCACTTGTAAGTCTCAATAATTGTCATCTCCGTATAACACTCTTTGTCATCTCCTATCTCGCACTTACCACCGACCTCAACCTTAGCCAAAATCTCGCCCTGTATATAAGAAAAAGCTTCGTATATCTTCTTGGAACAATGAAAGCCTGAATCACATAAATCCACCTTGTCCTCTTTTTTTCTTTCTCCTATTTTCCATTCGCATTCACCATGTGCGGACTTAATTTTACCATCCTTCAAGTAGAGAAATTTCCAGCGTGTTTTTTTCATATATTTATTAATGGTTGATTATTTAGTAATTTCCTATCGTAATTCCATTATAGCATAAAAAATGGATAAAGTCAAAAATAATTTGACCTTTTCCTTGGGATATGCTATTTTATTTTATATTTTTCAGACATATACCTCTCTTTGCAGTTGGGGCAAAACAAATAGTGGCTGTAGCTCTTGGGATTTTTAACTATTTTCAATATGACGGGGGTACCGCAGTGACGGCAGGGGTCATTCTCGTTTTCAACTATTTTCTTTTCCTTAAATCCGAATTCGACCGTACTGCCGCAGATGTTGCAAACCGCCTCAATCCATTTATATTTTATGCCATCTTTAGTTTCATGATGTGGCCTTATGTCCCAAGTGTTCTCTAGGCATTTTTTACAAGGGTACATTTTTTTTTGTATATTTAAATAATTATTTATTATTAAGTCCAGTGTTCCTGCATAAGAATAAGACATCTTTTCTGATAATTCCTTAATTTTTTCGAACTTGCTTTCTCTTATTTTAATACTTTTTTTAAAAGCTCTTTTTTTTTGTTTCATTTGTTTTATTTAAGCCATTTGTTTCTTTCCCGGCCATAGGTCACCAAATATGGTCTTACGTCTGGTTTCGGGCAAGTGTATTTAACATTATCCAATTAGGGTTAAGCTGGTTGCTTCCATCCTTGCATCTTAAGCAAGGGAAAGATCCTATATTAAATTAACAATGAACAATGAACAGATTGTCTTGCCCGGAAACCCCACTGCAAGGTTAGACACCATTAAGTCATCCTTCTTGTGGTCAAATTAAGAGAAATAAAGATACATCCCTAAATATAACCAAAATTGGGCGCGTTTTTTAGATTGTTTTCAGTCGCGGAGGCAGGATTCGAACCTGCGTATACGAGTTTGAGACTTGTGAGGTACCACTCCTCAACTCCGCTTCTATTTTCTTGAAATCCTCAATCCGGGCGATGTTTTTAATTCCCTTGATGATTTTGGATCGGCTTCGTCTGGCGCGATCATTTCTTTTGCCGTAAAAAGCATGTTTTCCGTTTGACCATGTCATACAATGAATTCTTTACGATCCTTGTATTCTTCGCTTATTACGAAACATTTTGGGCAGATTTTTTGCATTTTTGTTTCCTTATAGGTTTAAAAAAGCAATGGCTAAATTATAGCATAAAAAATGGATTTTGTCGCGAAATGTGTTTTCAACAGTTTATACACTACTTTAAATAACCCATCTTAACTAATAACTCCACATTTTTAAGACACCTATCGCACAAGCATCGAGGCGCTTTATTTTCCCTAGTAGATCCAATCTTACTTACGTTGAGACCTGGATGGAGACAGATTTGACAAGTGTAGTCGTCTCTATACATTATTTTGGCTTCAGCCGCTGTTATTTTGCGTTTTGTAAGTGAAGCATTGTATTTTTCCACGATTCTTAAAACTCCAGAGCCTGTGAGTTTAAATATTTTGCCTATCCTTCTGAAAGACAGTCCCTGCGCTCTTAATTGAGGAATTAATAGTTTTTGTTCTAGGGTAAGTTTTGACGATGTATTCATAATAAACTATTTTTCGAATCTTGTCAAGAATAAAAACAAAAAAGTGTTTACAACTTTTTTTACACCTTAAATAAGCCAATAAATGACAAATTTAAGAAAGTTATCCACAGTTTACGCACGTTCTGTGGATAACTTTCTTGACAAAAGCTATATTTTTATGTTATTATAAGAACAAATTAAAGCAACGGTAACCATTTTGATTGTATCTTCTACAACTCAAACGTAACAAAACATGGCTTTATCCCATCTTAATGGGTTTTCTTGCCGTATTAGAAGAGGTTCCTGACACAAGGACGATCTCAACAAATTAACCGTTTGGCTTCTCAGAAGCGCGATAATGAGTTGAAACTTCCTTATATCACTATCAATTCGAACCTTTTCGGTGATATTTACGATTAAAGGCCAAAGTTATATATAAGCCTATCGTAATTCCATTATAGCAAATTTTCATCCGATTGTCAAATAAAAAACAGAACGATTTTAGTCGCTCTGTTCTCTGCTCTTGACAGGACGCTCAGGATGTTGCCTATTATAAACCAGGCCTAGAGTCCTTTTCTTGTCCCGCATCTTTTTCATCGCTATCCGGTGCGCCTCTTTCCCATAATGGATATAGTAGTCGTGCCACCGCTCCTTATTCCTTTGTTGTTCGCGCTTTTTAGCAGCTGGGTTGACGATCAGACCGATTAACCGCTTGCTCACCCCGTATTCTTTACCTAGAGAGTTCCAAGAGTATAAGCCCGTCTTGTATTTTCGGATGATCTCCGGATGAAGTGTCGGATCAAGTTTTCTTCTCCCATCTTGCATAGGTTTTGGAAATTTTTTATATCCTAGTGGCATATTTGTACTTTTAAAAATTAAAAGCGGTCTTACATTATAACGGAAGATCGATTTGATCATTGAAAAATTAAATTTGCGCTCTCATGCTTTCTGTGGTATTGACAAAGTAGGTTTTTATTGTATAATTTTAGAATACAAAAAAACCGACTCCGTAACCTCCGCGCCCTGTTCGCGTTTGTTACTTTGTCGGCTTTTTGCTTTTTGGCTTTTAGCAGTTTTCAGTATACCCGCAAGTTATGCCGTTTCCGCTTTCGCAGTCATAGCAAGCATTGCCGTTGGTATCTTTATTTTTGCATTCGCCTTTTTGCTCTTTGCCTTTTGGTGGTGTGGACACGTGCCGGGGATATAGTAGAATCTCGTCGCCTTCGGAGTAGTCCCATAATGTAGCCGTTAGTTTTCCGTTTGCTACTTCCATATTTATGCGGAAAAGGTTTTGCCGGGTTGGGATTCCTTCCAGTTCTTGCGCCTTGATAAGAATATCAAGCGACTTGTTACCCCCTTGCCCCTTGCTCGCCCTTTCGGACGTTGTTGTTGCGTATAGTTTCATATGGTTAAGCGTTAAATTGATAATGTGTTTGTGTTACATTTTCGACAAGTCCCCTTTTGTCGGTGAAATTTGATTTATAATGCCTCACAAAACCATTCCCATCGTCGGTTAACCAATATGTTTCGCTCCCATCTTTTGAGTTTTTAGGAAGTTGACAGTACATCGGGGATTCTATTCCCTCACGTTGTACTATGAGATCCTTGCTTCTAACTTGCAAAATTTGGATATTGTGTTTTTGCTCGCTCGTTTTATGGCAATTTCCGCCGAAAGTTAAATAATTAGTGATAATAACCTCGCCAGTTGCCCCGAGTTTCAAAAAATCCATTTTCATAAATTTTCAATGTACAGGGACGGGCTTTTATAATATCCCGCATAACTTGCCCCATTGATTGAGGCAAGCAAGCGAAACGCTATTTTTTGGATTCCTTTTTGGTTAGACTTACATAATCCCAGGCGGTGCCGAAATGATACACGGGCAAGATGTAGATTCCTAAAATTTCACTGTAAAATATATCAAGCCCATAATCACGGTTCAGATATTCCGCGTCAAGCTCTCCAACGCCTATCGCATACCATTGGTAAGGTTCACATTGGCATTCTGGATTTTCTCCATATTCGTTGATAAGTTCCGCCCGTCTTTCAATATCCGCTTTTTCCTCGCTTCCTTCCAGGTCTTCAATTTCCGCCCTTGCGTTGTTGTATTCGCAATCGTGTGCCTCCAGCCATTCATTTATAACGCCTTCAAAATATGATGTATTATCTTTGTGTACCAGATTAGGGGCTTGATTGAAAAGCACCAAATCATAATTATCCGCAAAATCTGCCCACGTTTTAAATTCTTTCATTAGTTTATATCCCCCGATACACACACCCGCATAATATCGTGCAATGTGTTAGGGATTTGATAAGATTTAGTTTTGGATTGTTTACATTTTTTAATCCTCGGCCGTTTCTTTTTTACTTTTCGCATTTTGTTTTGGTTAATGTTAAAAACTCGCTCACTGTTCGAATTTGGAAAAATTCACAAAATATTTGTAAACCTTCCAAATACGCCCCCATTTGCTCTTTACTCATAATACACCTCCTTTCTAGTTTTATCAATTATTCGCACACGTGATAATAATCCGCCCCGTTAGTCTCACAGTACCAATTATCATATATATTACTTACGGCGTATAGAACCACCCACAACAATACTACAATAACAATATTTTTATATTTCATATTCGTTTTTAATTGATTACATTTACATTATACACCCTATAAAAAACTTTGTCAATAGCAAAATGAAAAAGTTATCCACACCCCTTAAAAGATACATATACCGTCTATTTAATCGTTTTTCACCTGTAACGATACTACACACTAAGAACATGACCATTGAACCGCCAAAATACCTAAACAAGATATATATAGATATAAAGATTTTAAAAAATAGATACGTCATAGCCAAAAAGGTTAGGAATGATTATAAAGATTTCACCCTTTGACAAAAATCAAAATCGTGGCATAGTTTAGGACTTTCCGCCCCGAATAACTCACGCTTTGCCCGCCCTGAACAAAACAAAACAAAAACATCATATAAGAAGGAGCGAAAACAAGAAAAACAGTAAGGAACACCAAAGAAAGACTAAGATAAGGCAAGGATAGGAAATAAGATAAGACAAGAAACAGGACAAGGAAGGATTGAGGAGGAGTAAGGGGCACAAAACACAAGGAGAGAGGGCAGAAGGGAAATCCTGGGTGGATGGACGATGAACGCTCGACAAAATCGGCGAAACTTCCAGTTTTCCGCCAGAGATTAAGGTTATGTTGTGGTATCAGTACACCACTTTTGAAGTATAAGCACCTTACAACTCAATTTGATACGTCGTTTTGTGGCATAATATGATGTGTTGTCAAGGGGCTTGATGAGTAAATGCTTTATATTAGCCAAAACAGCGCATAGGGTCGCAAAATGCATATTGTGCGACGTTCGGGAATACCATAAAATAGACATAATGTCAAGAGGGGGATGGGGAGGGGTCGATTGAAATATTGTTGACCCTTGGTCTCAAGAAAATTATCGACGCCCACACAAAATTTTTCCTAATTTTTTTCCCAAAATTTTCCACTTTCCCCAAGATTTGCTTTATATAAGCCCTTATTTACAAAAGTCTTAAAATTTTTTAGAAAAAATTATTCAAATGGACTCAATTATCGAACGTTTCAAAAAAATCAAGTCTGAAAATCCCCTGTTTTCTACCTATTTATGTTTTTACAAGGCTGTTGTGAACCGGGACTACACCCCAAGAGCCATTTCTGCCAACTTTAATAAGTGTGTGGACCGCTCGGATTACTCTCTCGGAGACAAAATGAGTATTTTGCAACAATTGAATGAGGCGACCAAAAAATAAGTCGTGAATGCACCGACAAAAAACCACCCAAAATTGAGCTAGGAGAGATTTAAAATGAAAAGTGAGGGTTAGGTAGCTCCCCAGAAATACAAACGCTTAGAACGCAAAAAAAAATGGAAGAAATAACACACGAAGAACAAGAGAAAATGGAAGAAGACATTCTCGACGCCGAAGTGGAAGACATTCTTGATAAGGAAGTGAAGGATATCCTCTCTAAAAACCCGGACGAGAAGCGCGGCGGATCCAGGACTGGAGCAGGCAGGAAAAAAGGATCTACCCAATCCCAGCAAGCCAATCTTAAAAAGAAAGTCCGGGAATACATGAGTGAGAAGGACACACGGATGTTAGTAGAGAGGATCAAGAAATGGTCCAAGATGGATAAACGGATGGCCATGTGGCTAGCCGATCAGGTCTTCGGGAAGGCCCGACAAAACATGGGACTTGACGGAGGAGCTGATGACAAGCCGATCACTATGGCAGCGCTACTTGATTCACTGGAGGAACCTAAAAAAGCTGTTAAAGGACCGGATGATATTTACAGAATAGACTAGCCTCTTTAGTTAAACGGTAATAACTGCTTTCTTGTAAAAAGCGATTCCCTGTTCAATTCAGGGCAGAGGCTCAAAATTATGCTAGACAAACGACTGCTATCAAAGACGTGGAGAATGTCCCACCTATACAAGATCACCGACAAGGATGGGAACAAAGTAACTTTCAAAAAGAACAAGGCTCAGGCTCATTTCGAGAAGAACCGGCATAACAGAAATATAATCTTAAAGAGCCGTCAATTGGGGTTCACAACGGATGAAGCTGTAGACGCTTTGGATGATGCGCTGTTCAACAAGAACTTCACCGCTCTGATTATCAACTACGAGCAAAAGGAGGCAATCAAGACTTTCAAGGACAAGATCTACTTCGCTTGGGAAAACTTACCGGAGGAATTAAAAAAATTCTGGCAGGTAGACACCCAGCGAGCGAACGAACTTATGTTCGATTTCGGGGATAAATCTTACTCTTCGATCGCTACTGCTAATTCTGGTCGCGGCGGAACCCCTAATCGGGTACATATCACTGAATTCGCCAAGTTGGTTAGGAAGTACCCCCAACGGGCTACCGAGATCATCACCGGAACCATCCCGGCCGTGCCTTTTTCCGGGAGAATTGATATCGAATCCACCGCCGAAGGATCTGACGGACTTTTCTACGACATGTTTTGGGACGCTTTTAACCGGAAAAGGAAACCTGAGAGGACTGAGTTCAAGGCCCATTTTTATAACTGGACTTGGGACGAGCACGAACTAAGTAAGATTACCACCCCGATTCTCATCGAAAACATGGACAGCGGGGAGATTTTTAGGGAATACCAGGAAAAACACAAGCTTACTGATCAGGAAATCACATATTACTACCTTAAATGGCTGGCTGCTGAGAAGAGCTGGAACAAGCTCCATCAGGAATTCCCTACCACCCCGGAAGAAGCTTTCGTCGGATCGGGTCACAAACTTTTTAATCAAGAACGCTTAGAAGAACTTAAAAACACATTAAGACACGGAACAGTCTACGGAGAATGGGTCTACTACGAACCATACATCGAAGATCAGTTCTACGTCATGGGGGTCGACGTCGCCGAAGGAGTGGGGCAAGACAGCTCTACGGCTATCATCCTTAACGTCAGCGGACTAAGAACTAGGGTCGTGGCGGAATTTTGTTCCAAAACTACCCCTCCGGACCTGCTTTCTTATGAGATCGCCAAGGTCGGTAGAGAATACGGCAACTGCGTCATCGCGGTAGAGAGGAACAATCATGGTCACACTACGCTGGCCACTCTTAAGGGGATCTATGGAAACATCTATACCGAGGTCGTTCAATCCAAAATAGACGATACGGTAACTGAAAAACTTGGTTGGTACACCTCGATGTCTTCCAAGCCCAAAATGATGTACGAACTTTCCGAAGCGATGAACCAAGGGCTTGTTGAAATATCATCCGACGCTCTTTACGAGGAACTTAGAACTTACGACAAGGAAGATATCAGCCGGGCCAAATTCAATTCTGAACAGTCCAAGCACTGGGATCGCGTAATGGCGCTGGCTATCGCCTGGCAGATGAGGGCCTTCGCCACCCAGTCAGATGAGATGGAATGTCACTCTTTATAAAAAACTATGCAAGAAAACCTAAACGAACTCGGGCCATACACCAACTCCAGGGAAACATCTTCCAAAAAACAGGAAGCAGACCCGAGATTGGACCTTAAAAAAGAATATGGGATGAATGATCGGGCGATAAGATTCCTCCAATTTGTCGATACCTATGGAAACGGAATAGTCACCATCTCACCTGGAGTATCGTATTCAATGCGGGACGTCCTCATTCAGTCTTCCTTGGAAAGGAATTTCACTTTCCCTGTCCCCTTTTACGCTGACGGAGAAGAGAAACTCTTTTTTTCGCTCCCTTATATTATCGCTGATGCGATCTATAAGCATACTGATATCGATACCAAGGATATCCAGATCAAGACGGACAACCTGAACGCCCAGGAATGGACACCGCTCCTTAAAGGCGCCGTCGCTAATTACCTCAAGACAACCTTTTACGGCAGCAAGCTCAACGACTTTAGGAAGGAACTCATCGATATGGGTGAGATCACGGTCAAGGAAGTCAATAATGAGTCTTACATCGTCCAGCAATTGCATATTATCCGTCCAGAGCACATCAAGGATTTGCAGAAATCCGGCCTGGCCGAAAGGACGTTGCTCACCTGGCAGGACATGCTGGAAAACAAGGAGGCCTGGAAAGACCAATGGGATGAGATCGAGAGGCTCAAGCTTATCATGGACTCTCTCCAGAAAAAAACCTTCATTGTTTATGAATGGCATACTCTTGACAAATTTGAAAAAGATGGTGAAGCTCGTGAAACCAAAGGTTGCATCAAATTCCTTGATTGCAATATTTACGAAGAATACCAATCAGATAGCCCTTTCAATTGGGAACCATACGTAGAGCTCGAAGCCTTCGCAGCCCCGGACGAAGTTCCTGTCACTAGCAAGAAAAGGCTGAACGCTCTTATAGAAGCTGGATATTTAAAGAAAGGTGACACCAAAGAACCGGTTTTTCCATACGAAACGCAATCTCTCATCGAAGTCCCTGGTCGCGCCCGCGGAATGGGTATGTACGAACTGCTCCGACCGGAAACGACAGCCTTTGTGGAGACGCTTAACGAGAAGAGACGATATGATCAATTGGTGCACAAAGGTGTAATTGTTCACAAAAAAGCCCCTTTTGCAATCAACCAAAAAGGATCCGGACGTTCCATAGAGGCCGATGTAATTTCGAAACTTCAGACCGGTACGATGATATCCATTAAGGCAGGAGAAAGTCTTGATCGCCTAAACCTCGGAACGCTTACCGCCGACTTCATCCAATCAGCAGAAAAATGGTTCGACATTGCCAGAAGGAAAGCCGGAGTCTCAGACTTCGCTACCGGAGAAAAACTCCCGAGCTCAATGCCGGCCACCGTCGGGGTCATCAACCAGCAGTCCAACAAGACCGCCTTCGATGTCGTCAACGAACAGCAAGCACTTTTCTTGGAAAGACTTTTCACCAAATTCAAGCTTCGCTCAATTATCAATGAGCTCAAGGAAGAGGACTGGGTTAAACTCATCGGAAATCCTGACGAGCTTCAGCAAATGGAGGAAAGTTTCATTGAGAACCTTATTAATGTCGCAATTCCCCAGGCCGTGGCCGAAGGACAAATAATCCCAGAAGGATCAGAGCTTGCGCCCGAACAATATAATCAGATCAAAGAAGCGGTCAGAACTGTCCGCGGAAAACAAGGAGGAGAAAGAATGGCTCAATTTGATGCATTAGTAGACGACTTCCTGTTTTATGCTCAATTTGTTATCACAAATGAATCTTTCGACAAGCAGGTGATGATGAATAATATCCAGTCTGCTATAGATTCAGTGATTAACACCCCAAACATCGGGCTAGATCCTACCAAGCTTATTGAAAAGAAATTCGAGATGATGGGAATCAACCCGATTAGTCTCAGGAAAACTCCAGAGCAGATCCAGGCGGAACAGCTCGCCGCCCAGCAGCAGATGATGATGGAAACCGGAGCAGCCAATTCTGCCATCCCCCCAATGCCCCAGGCCCCCGCTAAACAGTTCGGAGAAAATAATATGATGAGCCTACGTTAATGGAAATAGTCAAAGAGGAAAAAAATATAAAAGAACCGCTGTCGGAGTCCGAGACAGAAAGGCAACTGAAGCTCTATTTAGAGGCTTGGAAGGCTAGCGATTTCTATACGTGGGTGCACAAGATTATCGACAGGGAAATGGAAATCAGCCACTTGTCCGAAGTCATGGCCTCGCGCTACGCAGAAGGAATCCCAATGACCAATGAGGAAATCGGCGAACAGGCCAAGATAGACTTTCAGACCAAGCTCCGCATCCAAGCGATAAAAGACATATTAAGTTAATTTATAAAAATAAATAAATGGAAAAGGAAACCTTAACTCCTGAGGAAGAGGCAGAGAAACTACGTCTCGCTAAACTTGCCGAGGAAGAGGAAGAAGATGAAGATTTCGATCTCGACTTCGATGAAGAAGAGGACGAATCGCTGACTGATTCTGCGTTGGCAGCATACAACAAAAGAGTCGGGAAGAACTACAAGTCTTGGGACGATGTAGCCAAACGCGACAAGGACATTGACGTGGCCTTCGCGAAAAAAGAAATACCTACGCCAAAGAAACCTCAAACACCCATTAAGGAAGAACCGAAAGGACTTCCGACCAATTTGGATGAAAGGCTTCTGAGAGCAGAGGAACCGACGTCAAAATATGTCATGGAAAAAATGAAAGCAGTCGCTGAAAAAACAGGTCAGACTTTGGACGAAATCTGGAACGACGACACGGGTTATTTCAGGGGGATCGCAACTTCCATGGCAGAAAAAGAAAAAGCTAAGAGTCGTCTTGGCGTCCCATCGGGTGCTGGCGGTGAGGAAGAGGTTAAAAAGAAGGATGAGATGAGCAAAAAATTCATGGATAAATATCCTTTGCCACCAGGCATAATCTCGAAAAGATAATTAATCTAAACAAACTAAAATGGCTAAAGATTTTAAAGTAAAAGACGGAGAAGTCATTCGAACAGTGCGTTGCAAAAAAGCTTCCGCTACTGTTATCGAAGCTGGTGACATCGTCACCCTTTCTTCTGGTCTTATCATCAAAGCTGTAGCTGGATCAACGGCTATCGCTTATGCTCCGAACGCCGCTGGCGACGGAGACACTGAGGTTGATGTAACAATCGGAAACGATTTCACATTGGTTGGTCTTAAAGACGCTGATGCAGTTTTCGCAGCAACTCAAAGAGGTACGCTTTGCGACCTTAAAGGAACAACTGATCTTATTATCGACAATGACACAAGTTCTACGGACGTGTTCAAAATCGGTATTTCTCAGGATGCTGGTGTTGTCGACTCTAAGGCAAACATCGAGGTCCGCATTAACGCTCCTCTGTTCTAACTCTAATTAAATTAAATTAAACTCACATGCAAAGTGATTACGTAATATCAGCAGTGAAGGGCGTCAAAGAATCTTTCGACAACGCCGCTGATGCTTCAATCATGCAGTACAAGGATGCTCGTTTGTTCACATTCGAGGAAACTACTGAATGGAATGAAATCTTCAACTCTACGGAAGGTCTTTCTGTCGTTAAGGAACTTAGCGAAACAGAAACCCCTCCAGTAGGAAGCCTTGCAGAAGGCTATCAGATAACTCTCTATCCAAAACGTTACGGTGGAGCGATCGAGGTTACTGAAACAGACATGGAACGCTTTAAAGATTCCACAACGCTTATCGATAAATATATCGCTAAGCAGAGAGACCAGATTTTGGTTGACGGCAAGAATTATTTCTTGGAAACGATCTTCGGTCTTTACAACGACGCTTTCGCCGGTGCAACTTACCTTGCTCCAGACGGAATAGCTCTTTGTGGAACTCATGTTTACGCTTCTACCGGTACGACTTTCAGCAACAGTGCTACTAAGGCTATGAGCCAGTCAGCTATTGAAGATTTGGAAGAATACGGCGGAGCTTTCCAGGATGCTGACGGTCGCCCAATGCCTGTAACTTTCGACACCATCGTCGTTAAGAAAGGTTCGGCTGCTGCTCGCGAAGCTAAGAAATTGTTCGGAATGTACGGAATGAAGCCTACGGCTATTTCCGACATCAATCTTTATGAGGGTGAATACACTCTTATCGAGACTCCCTACATCACTTCGGCTAACAATACTTTCTGGTTTGCCCTCGCTTCTCAGAAATCTAACCCGTTGTATGTTGGAATACACAAGATGCCTTCTCTTAACAGCCCTATCGTTCAAAACAACGAAGCTGTAAGAAGCAACTCTACGTTCTACTTCAAGGTTGGTATCAACAACTTGCCAGTATTTTTCTACGGAAGTAATGGTACTACATGATTTTAGGCTTGTTTAAGCCATAAATCGTACTTTAACTTTTTAGTTAAAGTCAATGGGTATTCGCTATCGTAAGTGCGGGAGGAGGTTATCTCTCCTCCCCAGCCCATGCTTTCATCATTAAGATAACTAATAATGGAAAATACTGTCTTTTGTTTCTAAAAAACCACTACCATTGAGGCGGAATTCCTCAGTCTAAATAGCATAAAATCTACTGAGATGCTTAAAACCAAATCAGAGAATGGGGTGTAATTCCCTTTACGCATATCGCACATAAATTCGAATTAGTGGCGACAGGTAATGGCTACTGGATCGCAGATGCACAAGGAAATAATAGAGTACAAGTAATTGATGAAAATGGGTATTGGGTTGGACCGGAAATCGCTTCCACTTCTCCAAGTTCGTCTCCATCAACTTCTGTAAGCACTTCTCCTTCGACATCTCCTTCGACATCAATATCCGCTTCTCCGTCTACTTCAGTATCAAGCTCGGTAAGTTCTTCACCTTCAGCATCTTAATCCTTAATTAATTTATCATTATGGCCAGTCGTAAAGAATGGGTCACAACTGGAAATGGATTTTGGGTTAAGAATTCTAGCGGAGTTCTCGTACAGGTTATCGATGAGAATGGTTATTGGATAGGTCCGAGAATCGAATCGACCTCACCTTCCACTTCTCCAAGTACTTCGGTAAGTACCAGTCCTTCGGTGTCTAGTTCTCCTAGTTTATCGCCTTCAACGTCGGTATCTAGCAGTCCTAGCTCATCGATTTCTAGCTCGCCTAGTACAAGTCCTAGCACTTCAGTTTCAGATAGTCCTTCGACATCTCCTTCTGTTAGTACTTCGATTTCAGCAAGTCCTTCGACATCTGTTTCGAGCAGTCCTTCTACTTCTCCTAGCACGTCTGTCTCAGCTAGTCCATCGACTTCGGTTAGTTCTTCAGTATCTAGTTCGCCTTCGACCTCGGTTTCAGCTTCTCCAAGCACCTCTCCGTCGTCTTCGGTGTCAAGCTCACCTTCAGCTTCTTAAAATTGAATACTTACTCAGTCGACGAAAAATCGGCTGGAATAAATATTTAATCTTACAAACATGCCACAATTTTTTCTTATCGATGGCAAAAGCATGACCGTCGAACAGGCCAGAAAATGGAGGGAAAAACAGAACAAAAAAGCCTTGATTTTCTGCCCATTCTGCGTCTCCAAAGGAGTCAAGCACCTCAAGGAATGCCCGACGCTCGTGGAGGGATTCGACCCCCAAACCGCTCACGAACTAACATTAGAAGAACGCGAAGCAATATTAGCCAATAAACAATAAATAATATGATGAAAATTAGACAAATCACTCCCTTAGACGGGGCAACAGCCACAGACGTGTCGGAACCGATAAGCGTCCGTTACGCAAAAAAAGTAACTTTCTCCTTTAAGAGGGAAGACCACGTAAGTGGAAGTGCGGTATTCAGCATCCAAGCCTCGATTGACGGTCATGCAACTGGCGGAGAGTTTATTCCTTATGTGAATATGATTTCTAACGATGTCAATAACCATTCTCAGACACTCGAAAGGAACATCACTGTCGAGCTAACTGGAGATGACACAATCTTTACAGCTCTTGACCTCGAGCACTTCGCTTATGACTACATCCAAGTAAAGGTAGTTGAAAGCGGATCCGGAACTTCGACATGTAAAATGTTAATCGAGGAATGTTAATATGGAAATTTTAGAAAACAAAAAGAAAGAACTTGAAAAACGCGCTGGAGAACTCTCCCAAAAGCAACAGGAAGCCCAGCAGCAGCTCAACGAGATAGCCACCGAAATGGTGCGCCTCCAAGGAGCTTATAGGGAGATCGAAGAAATGATTAAGGAAACTAATAAACAAGAAGATGAATCTAGCGACACTTCGAAGTCAGAGTAGGCGTTATACCAAGTCTAACTCAGACAACTACCCAGACGCCACTTTAGACGAGGACATCAACCGTATCTACGGAGAAATCCAGATGATGAAACTCGAGGCCGAGGGCTATTTAAACACGGACGGAGACTTCAAGGTCATCGATCTGGAAAACACCACCGGACTCACTAAGCAGGATCTCGGTTACAACGGCGAATACCCCTTCCCATCAGACGCGTTTACGCTTGATGAGGTTTACATCGATTATGGCGACGGACACGTGCCGGCTGAGATCATCAACAAAAGCGACGTCGGCAAGGAAATGTTCCAAGACGAAGGAACTTATTCTCAGACGTCACCTAAGGTTTTCGTTTTCAGGGATTCGTATTTTGTTAGACCACTGCTGACTACTACCACTGTAACAGATGGAATTAAACTTCTGATCAATGCCAGGCAAAAAACCCTCGTCACTGCAATCACAGACGCCACAGCCCAGGTGCTCGAGCCAACATTCGAAGCGAACTTCCACAATCTTATCCCGCTGAAAGTCGCTCAGGATTACACCCTTATCTACGCTGAGAAACACAATCCTTTAATTGATAGAAAAGTATCAGAGTTGGAATCGCAATTTTATTCATACTATCAGGACAGAACGCCCGTAGTAATGACGTTTAAACCAGTAAGAGAAAAATTCAATGGCACTCCTATCCGTCGTTATACCGAGCTATCGTGATATCTTGCTCCATAAGACTATAGATTCACTTTTGGAAAATTCGGAACTTCCAGTCGATCAAATGGAAATAATCGTGGTCTTGGACAGCTACTGGCCAGAAACACCAATTAGAAACGATAAAAGAATTAAGACTATCCACTCCACTACCAACCTCGGGATGAGAGACGCCATCAACGCCGGAGTCGCCGTCGCCCAGGGAAAGTTCATCGCTCGTTTCGATGAACACTGCATGGTCGCAAAAGGTTGGGATAGAATAGTTACCGAGGGACCCTTCGAGGAAAACTGGATCATGACGCTTTCGCGGCACGAACTCGACCCGGTCGAATGGGAAGTGATGAGCAAGGAGCCGAAGAACTTCGCCAAACTCATAATCTGCGAAGATGAAGCCAAAAAGAAATTCTCAGCAGTTACCTGGAGATCGAGAAACAAAGAAATGGCAGACGTGGAAATCGGCGAAACCATGGGCATGCAAGGATCGATGTGGATCATGCATAAATCATGGTGGGATAAAGTTATCGGAGAACTCCAGACCGAGGGCTATGGTCCACTTTATCAGGATTCAGTCGAGATGGTTTTTAAGACTTGGCAAGCTGGCGGAAAACTGATGCTCAATAAAAAGACTTGGTACGCCCATAAGCACAGATCATTCAGCAGGACCCATAATATAAATCGTGAAGATTCCCAAAGATCATTCGATTATGCATTAAAAGTTTGGACCCAACATTATGAAGAAGTCACTAGACCAAGGTTCGGAATCTGATCTCACAATAATTTTCCTTACCAACGACCGACTCCCTGAGAAATGGAAGGAGTTCCACCGAGAACAACTTCTAAAATCAGTAGGAAATGCTCCGATAATCACGCTGTCGAGAGAGCCCAGCACCCTTCCCGGCATAAATCTCATCCAGGATCAACCACCTTCAAAGTCAAACATCTTTTATCAGATGCTTAGAGGAATCAGGATGGTCAAGACAAAGTATGTGGCTATCGCGGAAGATGATTGTCTGATGCCGAAGAGTCATTTTACAGAATTTAGACCGAAGGATGATGAATTCGCATATAATCAGCATCGTTGGACATGGTATTCTTGGAGTCCAATCTACTCGCTTAAAAATTACATCAAGACAAACGCAACTTTAATTGCACCAACCAACTTGGCACTGGAGGCACTCGAAGAACGCTTCGCCAAATATCCACACGACATGAAAGATATTCCGGTGGGGATGTGTGGAGAATTGGGATGTTACGAGAAACAATTGGGAGTTACTCTGAGAAAAGTTGTTGAGTGGAAATCTATTGAACCAGTCATACAAGCCGACCACGACTTCTTTACAGTACATGATGCAAGCAAAGAATCAGTAGAACGAAGACATAAAAAGAAACATGGTGTTATACAAGCATTAAAGGTTTCTCCATGGGGGAAGTCAATAGATTTACAGAAATATTTCAATGAATAAAGACACGACCGTCATTTTTCTCACCTTAAACAATCTCCCTCCTAAATGGGAAGAATATCACAAGAAAGTTCTTTTAGATTCGATAGGAGATGCGGAACTCATTACTGTATCTAGAATACCTACGGACATGGGAAAAGGAATCAACCTGATCCAAACAGAAACACCTAGTGCATCGAATGTTTACTGGCAAATGTTAAGATCAGCAAAAATAGCAACTACCAAATATATAGCAGTTGCTGAATCAGATTCTCTTTATTGTACAGATCATTTCAACTTCAAACCCCCTAAAGACGATGTTTTTTACTACAACTTAAGTCATTGGTCTTTATTTCGATGGGATCCAACAATGTTTTCATGGAGAAATCGTAGAGGCAATTGGACACTTATCTGTAATCGGGAACTCCTTATAGACGCGTTGGAAGAAAGGTTCGCTAAATATCCCAACGGAACTCCACCAGAAGCGACAGGGGAGCCTGGGAGATGGAGATCCGACAAACAATTAGGACTCACCAAAAGAAAATCAGAAGACTTCTCGACTTATAATCCGATTATCAATATCAACCACGAATTCGGTTTAGATGACAGGGCCAGAAGACGTTGGAAGAGACACGGGACCCTTCGGGCACACTCGATTCCCAACTGGGGAGCACCATCGGACATATTAAAACACTTCAAATGATAAACATAAAAGTCAGCACAGTAAAACTTTGGACGACCCACATGACAACTCTCATCAAGGTTCTCCAAAAAAGCGAAGGTCCGGTTCTTGAACTAGGAGGAGGACCATTTAGCACCCCTCTCCTTCACTGGATGTGTAAAATTCAAGGCAGAAAATTAGTCACTTACGAAAGTGATCCGCAATACTTCAGGCTTTGCAAGGGATTCCAGAGTCATCTGCATAGAGTTCGTTTCGTGGAAGAAGACAATTGGGGTTCTGTTCCGCTGGAAAAATGGGGAGTAATTTTCATAGATCATCATCCAGACAAAAGGCGCGTAATAGATTTAATCAAGTTTAAAGATCATGCAGATTACCTGATAATGCATGACACGGAGAAAGAGGAGAAATACGAACTTCACAAAGCATTCCCACTCTTCAAATATATGCACATCTGGCAAGAAAGCAAGCCTTGGACAAGCGTATTCAGCAACACTAAAGATTTAAACTTTCTAAAATAATGGAATTTTCTAAGTATAAGGAGAAGGGCGCATATCACCACAGGGAATATGCCGATGTGAACAATAAATATCACACTCACGCCAATCGGGTTAAGGACTGGGTGAAAGAAAAGAATGTCCTTGATGTCGGGGCTGGAGATGGGCTTATCACTAAACTTCTTGGAGCTAAAGGTATCGAATATGAAGAAGAAGGAGTGAGACTTGCTCAAGAAAAAGGAGTCGATGTTATCCAAGGCGATGCCTACGAACTTTCTTTCGAAGACAATAGTTTTGAAGCCGTTACAATGATAGACGTTTTAGAGCACTTTGAATTTCCAGAAAAAGCATTAGCCGAAGCGTTGCGTGTGGCTCCTATTTTATATATAAATACCCCTCCGAAAAAAGATGATGGAACATTGACTGATAAATACCATATTCAAGAATGGTCGCCTGCTGGACTTGTAAAATTTGTAGAAAAAAACGGTTACGTCCTAGAAGGATGTGTAACCGTTTATCCGAAAGAAAAGCTTATGTATGCGAAATTCAGAAAGATTTAAAAAGAAACCCAATCCGATTCCACCGCGTCGCCCATGCTCACCCTCCAGAAAAAGTCTTCTGAATCCTTGTGGATCATCAGGAAGTCGCCCCTGAAATACCCAAATTCTCCTTCCGGCCAAAATTCTCTTCGTATCTTTTTACCGATAGTCGCTTCCCTGATGGCTTCAGGAAAATCCATTAGTTCTCTTTCTTCCTCCTGGGGGAGTGGTGATTGAGCCATAATTTTATATAAATAATTACTTTTTAATTATAGCACGAAAAATACAATATGTCCAAAAAATCTTACGATCTCGCGGTAATAATCCCGGCGCGCAATGAAGAATTTTTAAAAAACACCGTTGAAGACATCCTTAAAAACAAAAGGGGCGCAACCGAAGTCATTGTTGTTTTAGATGGTCTCTGGGCTAAGCCTGCTCTCATCGATCATGAAGATGTCACTATACTGTACACCCCAGAACCGTATGGACAAAGAGAAGCTACTAATCAGGGGGTAAGACTTTCAAAAGCTAAATACGTCCTTAAATGCGACGCTCATGTAGCTTTTGATGAGGGGTTCGACGTTAAGATGATGGATGCCTACAAGGAGGTCGGAGACAACGTCACTATGGTTCCCGCTATGTACAATCTCCACGTTTTTGACTGGAAATGCATGAAATGCGGAAAAAGGACTTATATGGGACCAGTTCCGCTTAAATGCGAGGATTGCGATAATACTACTGATTTTAAAAAGAAACTTGTTTGGAAGCCACGATTGAATCGCAGGACTGAATTTTGGAGATTTGACAGTGAACCGCACTTCCAATACTGGCCAGAATACAAAAAAAGACCAGAAGCCCAGGGGAAGGTCGTTGATATTATGTCTTTGATCGGAGCATGTTTCATGCTTACAAGAGAACGATATTGGGCTTTGAACATTTGCGCCAAGGAATTCGGTTCATGGGGATCACAAGGAATTGAAGTGGCCTGCAAGACTTGGCTTACTGGCGATCGCTTGGTGGTGAATAAAAATACTTGGTATTCTCACATGTTCCGGACGCAAAAAGATTTCGGGTTTCCATATCCTCAAAGTAATACACAAGTTCAAAATGCCAAGAGAATGGCTAAAGAACTTTTCTTTAATAGTAAATTCGAAGGGCAGATCCGTCCAATGTCGTGGATGATAGAAAAATTTTGGCCGATTCTCGGCTGGTCAGAAAGCGATTTGGCGCAACTTAAGGAACAAGAAAAATTAATTTGGAAATAAAAAAATATGCTTGAACGCAAAGACAGAATAAAAGAAGAAACAACAACCACTGGAACAGGCACGGTTTCCCTATCAGGTACTGCACCGACTGGTTTTCGCACATTCGTTTCCGCTGTAACAAGTGGGGCAACTGTTAGATATCTCATTGAAACCACCGACCAATCCGAGTGGGAAGTGGGAGAGGGTGTTTTCACTGACGGAACTCCAGACACCTTAACTAGAGTGACTGTTTATGCTTCTTCCAACGCAGGTTCTTTGGTTGATTTTTCTGCGGGAACAAAGAATGTGACGCTTATTTTCACAGCAAAAGACGCTTTGGAACTTACCAACGAAACTCCTTACAAAATAGTCCCCTCTGTCACTTCCAATAATCTGACAGTGGCTCTGAAACATCTGGACGGAAGCGACCCGACAGCAGCTAATCCTATCAGGAAAAGAATAGGAGATGAAATTAGGGAGATTACGAGTGCTTTAGCAATAACTGCAAATGCTGGTACAAACTACGCAAATCTTGGAAGTGCAGAACTAGCCACAAAAGAAACAGATTTATTTGTTTATTTGGGATGGAGAGCAGCATCCTCGACGTTTACAATTGGTTGGTCAAGAATCCCTTATGCAAACGTTGGAGCTGATGTAAATATGGCATCAGATACGTCCGAAAAATTATTTTACAAATATGGTTCTGCTATAGCTGCTGACGATGTGATTGTCAACATAGGACGTTTCGCCGCTACTCTTTCCGCTGGTGCTGGATATACTTGGAGCGTTCCAACTTTTACAGCTGCTAATCTTATCAATAGACCGATTTATGAGAGTAGATTATTGGATTGGCAGCCATCATATGGTGGAAATTCTTCAATGACATACACATCCGTAACAACATCAAAAGCAAAGTACA
>Ga0209727_1000411_pt1 | contig 48621 bp, 61 predicted proteins | sample RifGroC1_FD_183995 | JGI IMG/M metagenome (GOLD analysis project Ga0209727, IMG submission 183995) | Groundwater microbial communities from Rifle, Colorado, USA - Groundwater C1 (SPAdes) (version 2) | ecosystem: Environmental > Aquatic > Deep subsurface > Groundwater | place: Rifle, Colorado... | reverse complement strand
TGTTTAGTTAACCTTCAGAGGTGACACTTTTAATTGATAATCTCGCCACTTTTCAATCGGTATCATGCCATTGAGATATTTTCCTAAATGTATTCTATCATAATTGTACCAATGTAAATATTCTTCTAAACTCTTCCATGTTCGGGTTGGGTTCAAGTAATACTCTTGATCAATGACTCCATGAGCTCGTTCTACCGCTCCATCCCATTGCGGTGAAGATTTTGGAATGAAGTAATGAGCGATGCCAATACGTCCAAGAAGTTGATGAAATTCTCCACGATTTTCAGAACCATTGTCAGTCTGTATTCCCAATATTTTAAATGAAAAAGATTTTTCTGCTTCAAGAAATGCGTTAATGGTATCTTCGGCTGTCATAGTGCTTGTAGTAACAGCGAACTGCATTCCAGTCCATATATCAATGAAAGTGCGTTGGTATTTTCGTGTGTTGTCTTCCCAGATGTGTTTAGCATCCATTTGCACCACATCACCCGGACCCTTTGACACCAAAGGCTCTTTTAATGGTGTGTACCATGGAAGTTTCTTTTGCGGTCTTCGAATCAACCCTTTCTTTTTGTAGAATTTGTATATGGCAGTCGTGGAAATATTAATATTGAATTTTCTTTTCACAAACAATCTCATTTTTCTTGGACCATAGTTAATTAATTTCTTTTGTTCCGAAATGAAGATTTTAACCTCTCCCTTGATCTTCGTTTCCGGATGTTCTTTCCTTGAAATATATGCTCGACTTCCGAGATCTTCTCGTTTCCATTTGTAGTATGTTTTTCTCGAAATCATATACATCTTGCATACTTCATCTACACTCTTGTCTGCTTTGTCGACCAAGAAGTACCATTTTGCTCTCACTTTGACCGGATACGCTGGTTCTTGATTTTTGTTTGCCATATGTTTTTCTCTTGCTAATTAAGGTGATTAAAGATGGTTAACCTTTGTCACCCCAATTTAGCATTTTTGTCACCCCATATGGTTAACTCAACAAAATATTGACTATTTGGCGGAAAAAGAGTAATCTTAAAAAAGCCCTGGGAGGGGCTTTTTTAAGAGAATTAATTGGATAGCGTCGCGCTTAAAGGACGGTTGCGCGACATGATTCCGCAGAATCAATGTCAAAAATTATTGAATATTTAAAAGAAACGAAGACGGAATTGAAACACGTGATTTGGCCCACCAAAAGCCAGACCTTTTACTACACTCTGATTGTCATTGCCCTATCCATTCTGATCGCATATTACCTAGGTGTTTTTGATTTTATTTTCTCGCAAATTCTGCAAAAAATAATTTCAATCTAACGGCTATTTAATTTAAATTTATGTCCAAACAAGAAATACAAACAGTCAGAAATTGGTACGCAATACATACTTATGCCGGATACGAAAACGTTGTTCTGCGCAATTTGCGCCAGCGCATTGATTCGCTCGGGATGAACGATAAAATTTTTAGTGTCATTGTTCCGGTTGAAAAGAAAATAAAAATCAAGGGTGGTAAGCGCGTGGAGGTTGAAGAAAAAATTTATCCGGGTTACGTTTTAGTAGATATGATAGTTACGGATGATTCCTGGTATGTGGTAAGAAATACGCCGCGGGTAACGGGATTTGTCGGCGCGGGAGTAAATCCCGTTCCCCTTAAAAAAGAGGAAGTTGATTATTTGTTCAAGAAAATGGATGCTGGCACTGCCAAGCACAACATAGATATGGCGCTGGGCGAAACGGTTTTGATTACCGACGGACCCTTCAAAGATTTGGAAGGCAAGATAAATTCCGTTGATCAGGACAGAGGCAAGGTCAAAGTTCTGGTTTCAATGTTCGGACGTGAAACTCCAGTAGAGTTGGATTTCTTGCAAGTCAAGAAAATTTAAGCTAATCTGTATATTCCAATGGCGAAAAAGATAACCAAAAAAATAAAACTTCAAATTCAAGCCGCCAAGGCCACCCCGGCGCCTCCTTTGGGTCCCGCGCTTGGCCAGGCCGGGATTAATATCGGGGATTTTGTCACCAAATTCAACGCGGTAACTCAAAAAATGGCCGGAGACAAGGTCGGTGTATCAATCACCGTCTACGAGGATAGAAGTTATGATTTTGTCGTTAAGACCCCTCCGGTAACCGGACTTATTCTGAAGGCGGCCGGAGTGGAGAAAGGTTCCGGAAAAAACACCAATACCAAAGTGGGTAAAATCACCAGAGCGCAGGCATTGGAAATCGCGAATAAAAAAAGAGTTGATTTAAACGCCAAAGACGATGAAGGCGCGATAAATATCATTGCCGGTTCCGCCCGAAGCATGGGGATAGAAGTAAAATAATTAAAGCCTTGAAAAAAGGAAATAAACTTCCATATCTGACCAAACTTGTGAAAAAACTGGCGCCAAAAATAGGCGCCAGGGTGGTAGTGGAGCCGGAATGGGGCATTGCTTCGCAGATTATTTACAGAAACGGAGTGGTGCGGTCGCTCCGGATGTATTCTTTGGACCTGAATCATATTGCTTCTTCGGACATTGCGCGAGACAAAGATTACGCGAAATTTTTTATGAAGAAAAGGGGTTATCCGGTCGCGCTGGGCGTTACCATTTTTGAAGATAACTGGGCGAAAATTATTAAAAGCAATCGCACTATTTCCTATGCCGTAAAATATGCCAAAAAGCTTGGGTGGCCGTTAATCGCCAAGCCCAACAACAAGAGCCAGGGAGCAGGCGTGTCTCTGGCTTGGAACAAACAAGAATTGGTTTCTGCGCTCAAAGAGATTTTTAAAAATGACCGAGTGGCTTTGGTGGAAAAGTATTTGCCAGGACATGACTATCGTATTGTGGTTTTAGATAATGAAATTATTTCCGCTTATGAAAGAATTTCACTTTCAGTGCTTTGTGACGGCAAGAACTCTGTTCTTAAACTTTTAAAATCAAAACAAAGAATTTTTATAAAAAATGGCCGAGACACCAGAATTGACTTCGGTGACAGGAGAATCAAATTAAAACTTAAGCACCTGGGGTACACACTTAACTCAGTTTTACCCAAAGATACAAGGGTTTACTTGCTTGATAATGCCAATCTCTCCACCGGCGGGGACTCGGTGGATGTTACCGATGTCATGCATCCGAAATTCAAAAAAATTACCATCAACCTCACCCGTGATATGGGGCTCCGGATTGCCGGCGTGGATATCATGATTACGAAGGGGGATATTACGCAGACCCCAAAGAAAAACGGCTATTATATTATTGAAATCAACGCTGCCCCGGGGCTCGACCACTACGTCACGACCGGCAAAATGCAGAGAAAAATCGTGGAGAATATGTATTTGAAAGTTCTCAAGGCGCTTGGAAAAAAGGATTAGGAGGAGTATATTTAAGAAATGAAAAAAGGTGCTAAACAAAAAAGGCCTTCCTGGGATGAGTATTTCCTTAAAATGGTTGATATAGTTGGATCGCGTGGTACCTGTGACCGGGGGCGCTCGGGTGCGATTTTAGTTAAAGAAAAGAGAATTCTGGCTACCGGATATGTCGGTTCACCCGTTGGTATTGCTCATTGTGACGATGTGGGGCATGAAATGCATACTCTGACAAGAGAGAACGGAACAATTTCTAGGCATTGTCTTAGGACCGCTCATGCTGAGTTAAATGCAATTGCCAATGCCGCGCGTTTTGGTGTTGCCATTAACGAATCAACATTATATTGCAAGATGGTTCCTTGTTATACTTGTGCAAAAACAATCATAAACGCGGGGATTAAACGCGTTGTTGCCTTGAAGGATTACCATGCAACAAAACAATCAAAAATTGTTTTTAAAAAAGCCGGAGTAAAACTAGAAATTATAAATAAAAACATTGAATCATATAAAGACCAATAATTTTATGATTGACTTAAAAGAGCTACAAAAAGAGGTAATGAGAAATAAATTGGAAAAAGGTTTCAATACCACCGATACCGCCTTGGAATTTTGTCGGGCGCACGAGGAACTCTCCGAAGCGTTTTCTAAGCACAATAAAAATCACTCCGGCGTAGCCGAAGAGTTCGCCGATGTAATGATATTTATTCTCGGAATGTGCGAAAAGTTTGGTTTCGATTTAGAAAAGGAATTGGTCAGGAAAATTGAAATAAATAAACAGCGAAAATATAAAAAAGAAAAATCTCCTGAAGGCAAAGATGTTTTTATTAGAATCAAGACCGACGAAGATCCTTAGATTATTTTAATACAATGTCATGCTCTCCGCGTTTGATGTCAAATCTGTCTATTTCTTTATCCAGGTGCATCACCAGCCCGAATTTGCCGAAGAGTTCCAGTAAGCTGTCGGCCATCATTTTTGCTTTTCTTCTTAAAGTCGGGTGAACAAATTGTGTCGCTCGTAGTTCCGACAGATATACCAAGGCAGGGATGTTTCCGGTTAATCTATTGGAAATTTTATAGCCCATTGCTATGTAATATTGTTTTTCTTCTTTGGAAACATTGAGTTTGTTTATTTTTTCTTCCTGTTGTTTTAGAAAGATGCCAACTTTTGACGAGATCTTTTTCGGCAATTCTCCCAAATACCATTTTTCAAACCCAATTTCCGTAGTCAAAAGCGGCATCCGCTGGACGACGGCGCGGTGTCTTTGAATGTCGCGGAATGAGCCGAAGTCCAGAAGAAATTTAAACTGCAATGTTCCCGCCTCCGCCATATATTTCGGTAGCTCCGTTTTCATCGGCCTATTCGCTAAAATTTCCCTAGGCAACAGATCCATATTTATAGAATTATTTGTAATTTTAAACTCCGGGCAATTTTTATCGTGATAATAATAATCTTTTTCCATCCACTCCTTGTTATAATTTTCCGTATTCTTATACTGCTCATGCCCGAATGAATTCGGGAAAGCCGTTTGTAGGGCTTTTTCCACCGCTTCCGCCATATCTCTGACTTCAACCAGAGGATGGTGGCGGAGCAGCATTATTTTATCTGCTGCCTGCCTTAGGTTGGTATGCCACGCAAAATTGGTGGTTGAACCGGCCGGAAGAAATCCTCTCAAGATATCAAAAGCTCGGGCAGCAATCGCCTTGGCGTAGATTCCTTCTTTTTCTCCGGCTCTCATCGGAAATTGCGCTCTCAGGTATTCCTTAGTTGGTTCCAGCGCCTCAATATAAAATTTTCTGTATGCTTCCAGAATTTCTTCTCCTTCCTTTGTTCCGGCCGGATTTTTAAATGGCTGGGTCTGAAAATCAACATACCTTGTAGAAGATTCTTGTCCCGAATAAAGCGGCCAGTCCTGTACCGCTTTTGACGCCAGCATTGAGACCCCTTCAATAAATATAGATGCGGTCCCGCAGTCCCCGATGGATTTATGTCCATAGCCGACATAAAAGTTCTTCATAAAGTTGTCCGGTCCCTTTTCGGAGAGAATTTTCAAATGGCTTTGTAGCCCTCCGACAGAACGAGAATGAAGCGCCTGAAGCATTGCTTCCGCCTCCGGACCTATCACAGCGCCGGTATCGAGCACGATAATTTTGCCTCCGTCTTTGATTTGTATTTGGCTGTGTTTTAGATTATCTATATTTATATTCGGCATATTCCAAGTATAACTTTTTTCATGGATTTAATAAAATTGACAATCAAGCATTGATATGATATTCTTTAGATATCATTCTCATCTACTAATTAAAGAGAGTGACCATCCCGCCAGAGGCGAGCAAGTATGTACACACGTCACTCCGTAGCGTCCAAGAAATTTGGACGACCAGCTTTTACTCATAAAGCAAAACCACATTTTAATAGTAAATTTAAACCTCGTTTAAAAAGCAACCACCGCCAAGGCGGAGCAAGCAAAAGGTCCCGTGGCGAGCGGATTAATTTTTCTCATTTCATTAAAAAAGGCACTCAGGTAGAAGAAAAGCCGTATGTTTCTACGCGTACTTTTGCCGATTTTCCGTTCAATCCACAATTGCATAAAAATATCACGAGAGCGGGATACATAAGCCCGAGGCCTATTCAGGACCAGGCAATGTTATCTATCATAGAAGGTAAGGATGTTTTCGGCCTGGCCAATACCGGCACGGGCAAGACCGCGGCCTTCCTTCTCCCTTTGATTGAAAAAATTTCTAAGACCAAGGGACAAAACAAGAGGGAAACCGTCCTGATCATGGCTCCGACCCGCGAACTGGCGCTCCAGATAGAGTCGGATTTTAAAAATCTCGCCTTCGGCTTCGGGATGTTTTCCGTCGCTTGCGTGGGTGGATTGCCGATAATGAAACAGATCAGGGAAATAAAAATGGGGGTTTCGTTCGTTATCGGCACACCGGGACGTCTGCGGGACCTGATTGATAAAAAGGTTTTGGATCTGTCCAACTGCCGGAGCGTCGTGCTGGACGAAGCGGACAGGATGCTTGATATGGGATTCCGCGACGATATGGTCTATATATTGGGTTTTACTTCCAAAGAGCGCCAGACGCTTTTCTTTTCGGCGACTCTTTCTCCGGAAATAAAAAAGCTGACGGAGCAATACTTAAAAAATCCGGTTTTCATTTCGGTGATTACGGGCGTTACGGCTAAAAATATTGACCAGGATGTTATCCGCGTTAGGAACAAAGAAGAAAAACTGGAAAAGTTACATGAGGTCTTGAAAAAAGATGGCTCGGATAAAGTCCTCATTTTTCGCGAAATGAAACACAGCGTGGATACGCTCGCCAAAGAACTTAAGCATATGGGATTCAAGGCGGAGGGAATCCACGGCGACAAAAGAAGCCGTGAACGCATTAAAATTTTGGATTCATTCAAAAAAGACCGCATCAATATACTGATTGCGACCGATGTGGCGGCCCGCGGGCTGGATATTCCGGACGTAACCCATGTTATCAACTACGATGTGCCGCAGACCTACGACACCTATGTGCACCGCATCGGCCGCACCGGCCGCAGCGGTAAAAAAGGCACCGCCCTTACCTTTGTTCCCCTCTAATTTTTATTTTGTCTGTATCAGTCCAGCTTTAAGGAGTGTGGAGTAGGCGCCGCGCTTTTTCATTGTACGCATGCCGCGGGCGCTGACTTCCAGATTGATAGTTTTACCCAATTCAGGAATAAAAAGACGCTTCTTTTGGAGATTCGGGTATTTTCGGACTTTGCCGGTCGGGTTGAATTTGGTGGCGCGGGTCCGGTTGGAATATCCGCCCCCCACAATTGAACCCTTTTTGGTTATGGCGCACACTTTTTTCATAATTTTTTTATGCTATCATATAACTCACATGGACGCAACCAACGCAATTTTTTATATAGCCATACTGATTATGTCTATCGTCATTCACGAGGTCTCGCACGGCTTCATGGCGGAATACTTCGGCGACAATACCGCTAGGAGCGCCGGCCGCCTGACCCTGAATCCGATCAGGCATTTGGATTTGTTCGGCTCCATAATTCTGCCGGCTTTCCTAGTGATAACTCGCGCCGGATTTCTTTTTGGTTGGGCCAAGCCGGTGCCATACAATCCGAACAATTTAAGTGATAGAAAATGGGGGACCATCTGGGTTGCGGCGGCCGGCGTTCTTTCCAACTTTCTTATCGCAATAATATTCGGGATTATTATCCGCGCGACATCAGGAATGTCATTGTCGCCCGGCTTTTATTTCATAACTTCGGCAATTGTAATTGTAAATTTAGCTTTGGGAATTTTCAATCTGATTCCGATTCCACCGCTAGACGGCTCCAAAATACTCTTTTCCTTTTTACCCGAGTCAGCCTTTTCTTATATGTTGGCTTTGGAGAGATATGGATTAATTTTACTGCTTGTTTTCATTATTTTCTTTGCCGAATATCTCTTTCCGGTACTAGCTTTTCTTTTTCATTTCATTACCGGATTACCGCTTTAATATTTGCAATTTTTCTTGTTTTGTATTATATTATCGCATGAGTCTTCGGACTCTTTTGTTTTAATTTATGCCGACAATCAATCAATTAATCAAGAAGAATAGGATCAAAGTGCACTCCAAGCACAAGACCGTTGCTTTGGCCCGGGGGTTCAATGTCCTCAAAAACAGGCCGGTCTTTTTTTCGGCGCCGTTTAAAAGGGGTGTTTGCGTCAAGGTCTCAACTACCACTCCCAAAAAGCCGAACTCGGCTTTGCGGAAAATCGCCCGCGTCCGGCTGACCAACGGCATGGAAGTTACCGCTTATATTCCGGGCGAGGGGCATAATCTACAGGAACACTCGGTGGTAATGCTCCGCGGAGGGCGCGTAAAGGACCTGATTGGAGTCAGATATCACATCGTGCGCGGAGTTCTGGACACACAAGGAGTTGAAAAGCGTCGACAAAGCAGATCACTTTACGGAAACAAAAAGCCCAGAAAAGACGGGAAAGCCAGAGTGGAGCCCAAAGCAGAATCCAAAGTAGAACCCAAAATAGAACCTCAGGCGGCTTAAAAATTATGCGAAGAAAAATAAAAAATCGTAATATTGTGAATCCTGATTTTATTTATAACTCCCAAAAATTGGAGAAGTTTATCAACTACATTATGTGGTCCGGGAAGAAAGAAACCGCCCGCAAGGTCATGTATTCCGCTTTTGATGTTATTAAAGAAAAAACCGGCAATCCGAACCCGTTGGAGGTCTTTGATTTGGCGCTCCGCAATGCCGGTCCAACCACTGAAGTGCGCTCCAAGCGCATCGGAGGCGCGAACTATCAGGTGCCGATTGAAGTCCGTCCCGAGCGCCGGGTCGCTCTAGCCATGCGTTGGATTCGCGACGCGGCCCGTGGAGGAAAAGGCAAACCGATGCACTTGAAACTCGCCGATGAGCTGATTGCCGCTTCTAAGAACGAAGGCGCCGCTATCAAAAAGAAAGAAGACACGCACAAAATGGCGGAAGCCAACAAGGCCTTCGCTCATTTTGCCTGGTAGTTCGACTATGCTCACTATAAATAATTAAAATAATATGGAAAGGGATTATCCGCTGGAAAAAGTCAGGAATATTGGAATTATCGCACACATTGACGCGGGCAAAACGACCACGACCGAGCGCGTGCTTTTTTATACCGGCGTTTCGCACAAAATCGGCGAGGTGCATGAAGGCGATACGGTGACCGACTGGATGGAACAGGAGCGCGAGCGCGGTATCACTATCACTTCCGCGGCGGTAACTTGTTTCTGGACGCCGACCTATACGAGTCCCACCGACAAATCAAAAAAACACCGTTTTAATATTATTGATACTCCGGGACACATTGATTTTACCGTAGAAGTGAAGAGGTCTCTCCGTGTCTTAGATGGCGCCGTAGTAGTTTTTGACGGAGTGGCCGGAGTTGAACCCCAGTCGGAGACAAACTGGCGCTATGCGGACGAAGCAAAAGTTCCGCGCGTCTGCTTCATCAATAAATTGGACCGCATCGGCGCCTCTTTTGAACATTCATATGCGACCATTTTAGACAGATTGAGCAAGAAAGCCGTCCGCATGCAGATTCCGGTTGGGCTGGAGGAAAAGCACGAAGGTGTCATTGACTTGCTCCGCATGAAGGCCTACTACTTTGAAGGCGAAATGGGTAACCAGGTTATTGAAAAGGAAATTCCGGAGAATTTGAAAGCGGACGCAGAAAAATACCATTCCGAACTGATAGAAAAAATCGTTGAAATGGATGAAGCGATGATGACTGAATACCTGGAAGGGGTAATTCCCGACCTTGATATTTTAAAGAAAACTCTCCGCAAGGCGGTGATCGCCAATGAAATTTTTCCGGTCTTTGCCGGCAGCGCGCTCAAAAACAAAGGCGTCCAGCTGGTGCTGGACGCCGTGGTGGATTATCTACCGGCGCCGACGGATATTCCGCCGATTCCGGGCATAAATCCGGACACCGAAGAACACCTGGTGCGGCATGCTTCCGACTCCGAGCCCTTTGCGGCACTTGCTTTCAAAGTGGCGACCGATCCGTTTGTCGGGCAGATTATTTTCTTCCGCGTTTATTCCGGTTCCCTCTTGGCCGGAAGTTATGTTTACAATCCGCGCACGCGCAACAAGGAACGCATCGGGCGAATTTTAAGAATGCATGCTAACGACCGCGAAGAAGTGAAACAGGTTTTTGCCGGAGAAATCGCGGCCGCGGTTGGGCTCAAAGATACGATTACCTCGGATACCATTTGCGACGAGAACAATCCCATTGAATTAAACAGAATCGTCTTTCCGGAACCGGTCATCTCTCTTAGGATTGAGCCGAAGACCAAAGCCGACCAGGAAAAAATGGGCATGGCGCTTAATCGTCTGGCACAAGAAGATCCTACTTTCAAGGTCTCTACCGACCAGGAGACAGGCGAGACGATTATCGCCGGAATGGGAGAACTTCATTTGGAAATTATCGTGGATCGCATGAAGCGCGAATTTACGGTAGAGGCGAACGTAGGGAAACCGCAAGTCGCCTATCGTGAAACCATCACCGGCAAATCTGAGGCCGAAGGAAAATATATTAAACAATCCGGCGGACGCGGAAACTACGGGCATGTGAAGATAAAAGTAAAGCCAATGGAAATGCTCTCCAAAGAAGAGCTGGAGGACCTGCCGAAGAACACCAAGCGCTCCGAAGGATTTGAATTCGTTAACAACATCAAAGGCGGAGTTATCCCGCAGGAATATATTGTACCTTGCGAAAAAGGATTCAAAGAAGGCCTGGACCGCGGGGTCTTGGCCGGATTTAAGATGGTTAATGTGTCGGTTGACCTCTGGGACGGGTCCTACCACGAAGTGGATTCCAACGAAATGGCTTTCAAAATTGCCGCGTCCATGGCCATTCAGGATGCCTGCAAGCGCGCCAATCCGGTAATCCTGGAACCAATGATGAAAGTGGAAGTTGTCACCCCGGAGAAATTCATGGGAGACGTTACCGGCAACCTTTCTTCCAAGCGGGCGCTGATTGAAGGCATGGAAGATCGCGGAATGAACAAAGTCATCAAGGCAATCGTGCCTCTCTCCGAAATGTTCGGCTACATGACGGGTCTGCGTTCTATGACCGAAGGCCGCGCTTCCTTCACAATGGAATTTTTTAGGTACGATATAGTCCCACAAAATGTGGCTGAAACTATTATTGCTGCGAGAAAATAAAAACTACTCAATTGAGTAGTTTTTTGCTACTATACTAATAATGCTTCACACGCCCTTCTACGACCCGGAAAAATCATATGAAGAGAATTTTGAGCAAGGTCCTTTCGGAACTTTTTCTGACGGACAAAGTGTGCAAAGTGTGCAAAGTGTGCAAAGTTCGACTTTGCACAAATATGATTTTCTCGGCTTTAAAGTTAATTCGCCATTTGGCATTCCGGCTGGGCCGCTTATCAATGGGAAATTCGTGCAAGCGGCGTTTGATAAAGGTTTTGATATTTGCGTTTACAAAACGGTCCGCAGTAAAAAATATCCGTGCCATCCGTGGCCCAATGTGCTTTCGGTAAAAATTGACGGAGATTTAACTCTGGAAAAAGCAAAAGGTAAATTAATTGCGGACAGAAATTATCATGAACCCCTCTCCATTACCAATTCTTTCGGTGTGCCTTCTTTTGAACCGGACTTCTGGCAAAAAGACCTGGCAGAGGCCGTAAAAAATGCGCAACCGGGGCAGGTCGTTGTCGGTTCTTTTCAGGGTACCAAAAAAGAAGGGCAAAGCGTTGAGGATTACATCAACGATTACCGTATTACGGCTAAAATGCTTAAAGATACCGGAGTGAAAGTGGTGGAAGTAAATTTAAGTTGTCCTAACGAAGGAACAAACAATTTACTTTGTTATGACACGAAGCGCAGCGTATTGGTGGCTCGGGCAATCAAGGAAGTCATCGGGAAAATTCCTTTGATAATAAAGATTGCATATTTTAAAGACAGCGAAGAACTGAGCAATCTGGTAAAAGAAATTGGCAATATTGTGCAGGGCATTTCTGCTATCAACACTATTCCCGCAGAAATTGTGAATGAAGCGGGGGAGCAGACGCTTCCGGGGGAAGGAAGGTCAAAGAGTGGGGTCTGCGGGCATGCCATCAAATGGGCCGGACTGGAAATGGTCCGAAAATTAAAGAAGCTGCGCGAAGAATTCGGATACTCCTACACCATTATCGGTATCGGTGGAGTGATGAATGCGGATGATTTCTTTGAATACCGCAAAGCCGGGGCAGACGCGGTGATGTCGGCAACCGGGGCGATGTGGAACCTGCATCTTGCCAAGGAGATAAAATCCCGACTCTAACAAGTCGTGGATCCTCGACTAAAGTCGGGAGAAAAGCTAGGATAAAGCCATGAGTGAAACTATTGACATTCTTAAAAAGACCGGAGCGTTGCTGACCAACGGCCATTTCGTAGGGACATCCGGCCGGCATATTGATACTTATGTAAACAAGGATGCTCTTTATACCCACCCCAAAGAAACTTCCAGAATTTGCGAGTTGATGGCGGAAAAGGTAAAGAACCTTGATATTGACGCAGTTGTCGGTCCCGCGCTCGGCGGAATAGTTTTATCGCAGTGGACCGCCTTTCATCTGTCCAAAATCAAACAGAAAGATATTTTAGCTCTTTATACCGAAAAAACTTCCGATGGCGGGCAGAAATTAACTCGGGGTTACAACAAAGCCGCGGCAGGAAAAAATATCTTGGTGGTGGAAGATGCTCCGACCACCGGCGGTTCGGCCAAAAAAGTAATTGACGTTGTGAATACTGCCCAAGGCAAAGTGGTTGCCATGAGTGTGATGGTGAATAAAAATCCGAAAGAAGTCACTTCTAATTTTTTTGGAGTTCCGTTTTTCCCCCTGGCGGAGTTTGAAATCCAGTCCTATGAAGCGGCCGATTGTCTGATGTGTAAAAAAGGTATTCCGATAAATACTACGGTTGGCCACGGAAAAAAATTCTTGGAATCCAAAAAGTAAACTAGAATTAATTGTATTATCAAAATTGACGGCCGTCAAAAGTGATAACAAAAGTAAAATGAGTATCCTGGACAAATACAACAAAAGAGCCAAAGAAATAAATTCACTTCTTTGTGTGGGGCTGGATTCGGATTATAAGAAAATACCCGACAGATTTTTGACCAATGAGATGCCACAATTTGCCTTCAATAAATGGCTGATTGAGGAAACCCAAGAATACGCTGCGGCTTTTAAAATAAACATCGCTTTCTATGAGGCGCGGGGAGACCAGGGCCTAAAGGAACTGAAAGAAACCATGGAATATTTACGGGTTTATTATCCGGACATATTTCTAATCTGTGACTCTAAAAGGGCCGATATCGGCAATACCAATCAGGGATATGTTAACGAACTTTTTGATTGGTTCGGCTTCGACGCGATCACTTTGCATCCGTATCTGGGCGGAGAGGCATTACAGCCATTTTTGGACAGAAAAGACAAGGGCTGTATCATTTTATGTCGAACCTCAAATCCCGGCGCCGGAGAATTGCAGGATTTGGAATTAAGAAAACCCTTCAATTCCGCTCAGAGCAAGCAACTTTGGCAAATTGTTGCCGAAAAAGTTTATTATGACTGGAATAAAAATAACAATTGTATGCTGGTTGTCGGCGCGACTTATCCGGAAGAAATGAAAAAAATCAGAAACATTGCCGGCGACATGACTTTTCTGGTGCCCGGCATTGGCGCGCAGGGGGGCAGCGTGGCAAAGGTGATGAAAGCGGGACTCAATAGCCAAAACCTCGGCCTCATTATCAATTCTTCCCGCGGCATAATTTTTTCCGAAAATCCCAAAAAGGAGGCCCAAAGGCTTTGTGAAGAAATTCGCAGATTTATGTGATATAATTAAATTATGAATTTAGAAAGAAAAACAGGAGTATCGGAACAAAAAAAAGAGATACGCCTTTCCTGGTTTATCGGCAACGGCAGGGAAGGTGTCGGCATAGAGTCCGTATCTTTTTCCACGGAATTTGCCAATCTGGATGAAGCAAATATTATCCGGTGCATGATGGAGGGAGGGGAAGAGAACGAAAAAACGGTAAAAAGAATAACGGGTTTCAGTATTGATGAGCTAGAGCACAAAAGGATGGAATTGAAGAGGAGATACAGAGGAAAGACAAGAGCCCCGTTCAATTTTGATCTGGTTTAACGATTCCGCTCCGCCGTAATTGCCGAATATCTCCCTATTTGACAAAGCTTTTAAATTTGTTAGTATACTAATAACTGCACTTTTTTGCAGTTTTTGTTTTGCCCGCGCTTAAGGCGGGGTAAAATTTATTAATTATTAGTTAATTTTACTAATAATTAGGCCTTAGCGACTGGTTCTCGTACGTTAAGTTTTAGTTATTAGTCCAATTTGTATATGGCAGAAGAATTTAAGAGAGACAAGCCGCACATTAATGTCGGCACCATCGGCCACGTGGATCACGGCAAGACCACACTGACCGCCGCCATCCTTCACGTGCTCAATATGGCAGGAAAAACGGTGCGACTTCGCGGCGTTGACCAAATTGACAATGCTCCCGAGGAAAAAGCGCGGGGAATTACAATTAACATTTCCCACAACGAGTACGCGACCGATGCCCGTCACTATGCGCACATTGACGCTCCCGGACACGCGGACTATATCAAGAACATGATTACCGGCGCAGCCCAGATGGATGGCGCTATTCTCGTGGTTGCTGCCACCGATGGAGCAATGCCGCAGACCCGCGAACACGTGCTTCTTGCAAAACAAGTCGGTGTGCCAAAGATTATTGTTTTTCTCAATAAGTGCGATATGGTTGACGATAAAGATATGATTGATCTCGTTGAAGAGGAAATCCGCGAATTACTCACCAAGCAAGGCTTTGACGGCGCTGGCGCTCCGGTTATCCGTGGTTCCGCTCTCAAAGGACTTGAGGCAAAATCTCTTGACGACGAATGGGCAAAGAAAATAACGGAACTTGTGGAAGCTCTGGATACATATATCCCGATTCCCGAGAGAGACATCAAGAAACCCTTCCTTATGCCTGTTGAAGACATCTTTTCAATTGAAGGCCGAGGCACAGTAGTAACCGGTAAAATTGAGAGAGGAGTAGTGAAAGTCGGTGAAGAAGTGGAAGTTGTCGGAATCAAACCTACCCAAAAGACCACCGTTACAGGAATTGAGATGTTTAACAAAAATCTTCAGGAAGGAATGGCTGGCGATAATGCCGGTATTCTCCTGCGAGGACTCAAGAAAGAAGATATTACTCGCGGACAGGTTCTCGCTAAGCCGGGAACAGTTACTCCGCATGACAACTTTACCTGTGAAATATACGTTTTAAAAAAGGAGGAAGGCGGACGCCACACCCCGTTCTTCAAGGGTTACAAGCCTCAGTTTTATATCCGAACTACGGATGTGACTGGCGACGTGACTCTTGCCGAAGGCACGGAAATGGTTATGCCGGGTGATACAGTAAAGATTACGGTTAAATTGGTTACCCCGGTGGCGTTGGAAGAAGCGCAGAGGTTTGCCATCCGCGAAGGAGGCAAGACCGTCGGCGCGGGAGTTGTTACAAAAATCTTGGGTTAATTGGTTAAATAATAGGTTTGAAATTTTAGTTCAATGACAACAACAGAGACAAAAATAAAAAAACCACGCCCCACCGCCTCTGGTGGGGTCCCGCATAAGGCGGGAAAAACCGCCAAAGCTCCCAAAACGGCGAAAGTTTCCGTTAAAAAAGGGAAGTTTGCCCGCCGCGCCCCGGTCGGGGCCGAGAGCAAGGTAGTGTTGCGCATCAGGGTTCGCGCTTACGAGAGTAAGATTCTAGATGCTTCAGTCAAGCAGATTATGGATACCGCGGTCCGATATGACGCTGTTATTATAGGTCCTGTTCCGTTGCCGACCGAAATAAAAAAATACACAGTCAATCGTTCCGCTTTTATTTACAAAAACACGCGGGAACAATTCGAAATAAGAGTGCACAAGCGGTTGATTGATATCATAAACCCGAATGCGAAGACCGTTGAGGCTCTGACTAATTTGACCTTGCCTTCCGGAGTGGATATTGATGTAAAAATGATGTGAGTATAGACCACAGGTCGGACCTAGGGAGTTCCCCTAGGTCCGACCTGTGGAACAAAATTATGAAATTCATATTAGGGACAAAAGAAAATATGGCCGAGTATTTTTCCGAAAACGGTACTGTCATTCCAATAACGATACTTTCAGCTGGTCCTGTAACCATAACGAGAATCTTTGAAAAATCCAAGGATGGTTACAATTCCGTGCAAGTCGGCTACGGCACACAAAAAAAACCCGCCCGACCGGATGACTCCGGTCATTCGGGCGGGGAAAGAAGAGTTCATAAGCTGTACAAGACGGTAAAAGAATTCAGGTTGAAACCGGCAGATAAAGTTGAAGCCAAAGAAGGGGATGTCATTGACGTTTCCATTTTTGTTCCGGGCGACAAAGTGACGGTAACAAGCGTTTCCAAAGGTAAAGGTTTCCAGGGCGTAGTTAAACGCCATGGTTTCCACGGCGGTCCGCGCACTCACGGACAGAAACATTCCGAACGCGAACCGGGAAGTATCGGTGGGGGTTTGCGAACCCATGTACCGAAAGGAACGAGAATGGCCGGCAGAATGGGCTCTGATCGCATCACGCAGAAAAATCTGCAAATTGTTTTTATTGATAAAGAAAATAATTTAATGCTCGTTAAAGGAGCGATTGCTGGACGGCGTGGAACCTTGGTAGAAGTAATAAACAGATAATATGGAAGCAAAAATATACAACCAAAAAGGCGCCGAAGCGGGCAATATAACTCTTCCGGCAAAAGTTTTTGGAGCTAAATGGCGCGCGGATTTAGTGCACCAGGTGGTGGAAGGCATGAGGAGCAATAAACGGGCGGGAACTGCTGATACCAAAAGCCGCGGAGAAGTGCGTGGTGGCGGCAAGAAACCCTGGAAGCAAAAGGGCACCGGACGCGCTCGACACGGCTCATCGAGGAGTCCCATCTGGGTGGGCGGAGGCGTTACCCACGGGCCGCTGGTGGAGAAAAATTACAAGAGAAAAATCACCAAAAAAATGCGCGCACAAGCTCTTTTTTCCGTCCTCTCCAAGAAATTGAAAGATAACGAAATAATTTTTGTAGATTCACTCTCTTTTTCCTCAATCAAAACCAAATCCGCCGTGGATGCAATGAAGAGCCTGGCTAAAGTAAGCGGCTTCAAACCTCTTGCGAATTCAAAAAAACCCCGAGTCTTAATCGCGCTAATGGAACGCAACGAAAAAGCGGAAAAAAGCCTCAGAAATTTGCCTCAGCTTGAAATAGTATTCCTTAAAAATTTAAATCCGATGGACGTGCTGAATTACCAGTATCTTTTAATAGAAAGTCCGATAGAGGCCGTTAAATTTTTAGAATCACGAGGTTAAAGAAATAAACAGGTGTTGGACACCGGGATTCGGGTGTCCAACACCTGGGATTCATAAAAAAACATTATGACAACAATAATCAAAAATCCAAGAGTTACCGAGAAAGCGTCCAATGCAAACGAGCAGAACGTTTATACTTTTGATATTGCAAAATCCGCCAACAAAACGGAAATCAAAAAGGCCGTTTTCACCCTTTATAAAGTGCTCCCGGTCAGGATTAACGTTTTGAGCGTTCCCAGAAAGACCATCATGTCCAAGGGCAAAATCGGGACAAGGGGTGGAGGAAAGAAAGCGGTTGTTTATTTGAAAGGAGGGGATAAGATAGAATTTATATAGCCCATAAGTCAGACATATGGGAATTCCCATATGTCTGACTTATGGGAAACAATAATATTATGAAAACATACAAGCCGACAAGCAAATCAAGAAGACAGATGACCAACGTGAATTACCGGGGGGTCATTACGACATCAACGCCTACCAAGTCCTTAACCCATGGTTTCAAAAGAAGCGTCGGTCGCAACAGCCAAGGGCGCATTACCATGCGGCACAAGGGCTCGGGGCACAAGCGCCTCTACCGCGATGTGGACTTTTTATACGACAAGAAAAACGTGCCGGCGAAAATAAAATCCGTTGAATACGACCCGAACCGCTCGGCCTTTATTGGGCTGGCTGTCTACAAGGACGGAGAGAAGAGGTATGTTGTTCTGCCCAAATCGGTTAAAGCCGGGAGTTCGTTTACCGTTTCGGACAAGGCCCCGCTGGAAGCGGGCAACCGCCTGCCTCTGAAAAACATTCCGGTTGGAACCTTTGTTTACAACGTAGAAATCAAGCCCGGCGGCGGCGCCAAAATCGGCCGTTCGGCCGGAATCTTCGCGCAAGTCGTTGCCAATGCCGAGGGCTATACCAATTTGAAAATGCCTTCCACCGAGGTCAGAAAAATAAACGAGAATTGCTGGGCTTCCGTCGGCACCGTTTCCAACGAAGAGCATCATCTGGAAAATTACGGTAAAGCAGGCCGTAGCCGCTGGAAAGGAATTCGCCCGACGGTCCGCGGAACCGCGATGAACCCGGTGGATCATCCCTATGGAGGAGGAGAAGGCAGGCAAGGCAGGGGAACCAAGCGTCCGAAGACGATGTGGGGCAAGGTAACCGGCGGACGCAAGACCCGCGGACCAAAGAAATACTCAAATATCTTTATCGTCTCCCGCAGGAAGACTGGTAAAAATAAATAAAGATGTTATAATGCGGATGGATTTGGTTCTTTCTCGCTTTCCCAGGCGAAACCAAATCCGAGGAGGATAGACAATGTCCAATCACATTTCGGCGCAGAAGCGCCGAAAAAACGGTCGGTGGCCTATGGAACGTGAGGCCGCCGAACAGGCCGCGAAAGCGACCAAGGAGGCTCCTCCGGAGCCTCCTCGGATGTACTTGAACCGCCCCCAACCGGTTACACGGTTCGACCGGCGCTAAGCCGGTCACCCCCTCCGGCTGACTCTATCTAACAGTCAGCCTCATTCCCATCCAGAGGGGCGCTCGTCGAGTGTATTCTCCGAGCGCCCCTTCCCACCTTTTATTTCACAATTGACATTTTACGCTTATTTGTTAGTATGAAATCAAGCTCGTTAGGGGCTTTTTTCATGACCAGGTCAATCAAAAAAGGATTAAATGTTGATGAACGGCTTCTTAAAAAGATTGCGGGCAAAAACCCGCTTTCCACCCCGATGATCAAGACCTGGAAAAGGGCCTGCGTGATTTCTCCGGAAATGCTTGGTTTCACTTTCGGCGTCTATAACGGCAAAACGCATGTGGAAGTTCTTGTTACCGAAGACATGGTTGGACACAGATTGGGCGAATTTTCCCCGACCAAGAAATTCATGAAGCACGGCGGAAAGATGCAGAAAGAGCTGGAAATGAAAAAGAAAGAAACGGAAATCGCTCAAGCCAAGTCCGCCACTGCGGCGGCTGCAGATGCAAAAGACGCAGTAAGCAAATAATATGAAAGCATTTTTGAAAAATTACAGGCAGTCCCCGAGAAAAGTCCGCCTGGTAGCCGGGTTAATTAGGGGGAAAAATGTAACCGAAGCCATTGCTGAGCTGGATTTTTTAGCAAAGCGCGCCGGACTTCCGATTAAAAAACTTCTGCTTTCGGCTGTAGCCAACGCCAAACAGATGGGCATAGAAACGGATAATTTATTCATAAAAGAGTTAAGAGTAGACAAGGGGATTGTAATGAAAAGAATGATGCCGGCGGCAATGGGTTCCGGACACAGGATAAACAAGCGCACCAGCCACCTGAATCTGCTTTTGGCGGAAAAGGTTGTGCCGGTCAAAAAGAGCAAGGTTGTGAAAAAACCCCACGTCGCTAAAGCTTTGCGGGGCAAGTAATTTTATGTCAAAAATAGTCCATCCATATGCGCATAGGTTAATCATTCTCCGGGACTGGAAGTCCCGCTGGTTTGCCGACCCTAAAAAATATGTCGCTTATTTGAAAGGTGATGTTTTAATCCGCCAATATTTGGAAAAGAAACTCCGCGGAATGTATATTTCAACCATTGAAATAGAAAGAAGTCGCAAAGCCACCCGTTTTATCATCAAGACCTCTCGACCCGGCCTATTAATAGGCAGAAACGGAGAAGGAGCGGAAAAACTGAAAGCGGATATTTTAACAAAAATGGACAAACTGAAACTTCCCAGACCGGAGGATTTTAAGTTGGAAATCGTGGAAATAGCCAATCCGGAAGCGGATGCCGCTATCGTCGCTTACATGATTGCCGAAGCCCTGGAAAAAAGAATGCCTTATCGCCGGGTAATTAAGCAAATTATGGAAAAAGTAATGGCTGCTCACGGAGTGGAGGGTGCGAGGATTGTTGTGGGAGGCAGGCTGGGCGGAACTGAAATTTCCCGTACGGAAGAGCTGAAGCGTGGCAGTGTCCCTCTGCAAAGTTTCCGAGCGGATATTGATTTCAAGCGCGAACGGGCAACCCTTTCCTACGGAGTTATCGGAATCAAAGTTTGGATTTATCGTGGCAAGATTTTTGCCGACAAAAAGCCTGCCCGTTCCTTCGGTGGAAGAGAATCTTTACCAGAAAATAAAAAGGAAACGGACTAAAATATTTTTATGTTAATTCCCAAAAAAGTAAAATTTAGAAAATGGCAGACGGGGCGGAGTAACTCAAAAACCAGAGGAGCCGACACTCGCGGCACAAAGCTCTCTTTTGGCTCTTTCGGACTGAAATCGGAAACACAAGCGCGCGTGAAATCAACCCAAATTGAATCCGCCCGAAAAGTTATATCCCGCACCCTGACCAAAAGTGGAAAATACTGGGTTCGCATTTTTCCGGACCGTCCTTTTACCGCCAAGGCCGCAGAAGTGGGCATGGGAAAAGGAAAGGGAGACCCGCAAGGATATTGTTTTGATGTTTTTCCGGGAAGGATTATTTTTGAAGTGGACGGAGCGGAAGAAAAAGTCGCTCACGAAGCGTTGCGTAAGGCCGGTTCTAAACTGCCTCTTAAGACCAGAATTGTCGGAAGAGCGCATAAACAATAAAATTTAATAAAAAATTTATTAAATATGAAAAAAGGAATAGAAAATTTAAAAAATATGAAAGTAGACGAGTTAAAGAAACAGTTGATTCTTTTGCAAGAAGAAGTTAGGGTTATAAAATTCAAAGCTGAAGGTTCCAAATCAAAAAATGTAAAAGAAAACCGGACTTTGAAGAGACAAATAGCCCGGGTTATGACGGAAATAAATAAAAATAATGAGAAAAGCGACAGAAAAATGAAATAAATATATGGCAACCAAGACAGCAAAAATTGAAGAGAACGCGGAAAAGACAGGGAAAATCCTGAAAGGTGTGGTAGTGTCCGATAAAATGGACAAGACCGTAGTTGTTTCCGTCTCCCGTTTCGTCAAGCATCCGCTCTACGGAAAGTTTTATAAGATCAGCAAAAAATACAAGGCGCACGACGAAGGCAACATTCACAAGGTCGGCGATAAGGTGGAAATCGTGGAGACCAGGCCGATTTCCAAGGATAAAAGATTTCAGGTAATTTAAAATATACACATGATTCAAAATGAGACATTAGTAAAAATAACAGATAACGCCGGAGGCACCGTGGGAAAGGTGTTTAAGATTTTGGGATCTTCAAAAAAGAGGTATGCCACTTTGGGCGAACTGGTAATTATTTCGGTCAAAGTCGCCTCGCCTCGAAAAATGGTAAAAAAGAAAGATGTTTTGGAAGCCGTTGTTGTGCGTACGCGGGGCGCCTACCGGCGAAAAGACGGGTCATATATCCGTTTCGACGACAACGCGGTAGTTGTCCTGGAAAAAGGCAAAAAAGACCCGAAAGCTGGTCGTATATTCGGACCGATTCCAAGAGAATTGGCGGAAAAAGGATTTCAGAAGATAATTTCCCTGGCGCAGGAGGTGATATAAAAATTAAGACCCTATGTCAGACTTAGGGGAATCCCCTAAGTCTGACATAGGGAACAAAAGATTATGAAATTAAAGAAAGGAGACAACATAATAATAATAACCGGCAAAGATAAGGGTAAAAAGGGGAAAATTGTCCGTGTTTTGGTTAAGGAAAACAAGATTATTGTTGAAGGGCTGAATATGATGAAAAAGCACCAGCGTCCCAGAAAGTCCGGAGAGAAGGGTTCTATGGTGAACATCGCGATGCCGATTCACGCTTCCAACGTTAAAAAAGAAGATAAATAAAATTTACCTGTCCCGTACTAAATTTTTGATTACGGGACATAAAGACGAAGATTATTAATAAAATTTTAGTACTGGGATGAAACATTTAACCGTAAAAGAAAAAGAGACAGAAGCGTTTTCCAAGATGAAAGAGTCCTTTCATTACAGAAACGCCATGGCAGCTCCGAAAATGACAAAGGTGGTTATTAACGTCGGTACCGGGATTTTAGTCAAGAAGGATAAAAATAAAAATGAAGCCGTTTCCGACCGCCTAGCAAAAATTACCGGCCAGAAGGCCGCGCTTAGAGGAGCCAAGCAATCCATCTCGTCTTTTAAAATCCGCCAGGGAGACCCGGTTGGAGTCGTTGTCACCCTGCGCGGCAAGAGGATGTACGCTTTTCTGGAAAAACTGATAAATGTGGCTCTGCCCCGCACCAAGGACTTTCGCGGCATCTCCCAGAATGCCGTGGACAATGTCGGCAACCTGACCATTGGTGTAAAAGAACACACAATTTTTCCGGAAACCGCCGATGAAGATATCCGAGATATTTTCGGTATGTCCGTGACCCTGGTTTCTTCCGCAAAAAATAAAAAAGAGGGATTGGCATTTTTTGAAATCCTCGGCATCCCTTTCAAAAAGGAAGAAGAGAAAAAATAAAGATTTGACCTTTAAGCATTTATTTGCTAGTATCGGGGGTAAGGGAATAGTATTCTGATTAATCCGCTTTTTTCCTCCGACGCTCTAGGTGACTAGAGGCCCGGAGAAAAAAAGTGAGATATTAACAGGGCCTTCCCGCAGTATTTATTTTTGATTTATTTATGGCCAAAACATCAGTCAAAGCCAGAGCTTTAAAGAAACCCAAGTTTTCAACCCGGGCCAAGAACCGATGTTTTCGCTGCGGCAGAGGTAATGCTTTTATGAGAGATTTTGGTATCTGCCGAATCTGCTTCAGAGAACTGGCCAATGAAGGAATGCTCCCGGGTGTCCGCAAGTCAAGCTGGTAGATTAGTAGTTAAAAGTTATCAAGTTCATAAAGTCCATAAAGCAAATATTATTAATTCAAATCAAACTTTATAAACTTTCAACTTTATAACTTTATAAACTTATAGCCATGGATTCAATTTCAAACATGATAATAATAATGAAGAACGGAAGTCTGGCGGGGCTTGAGTCCGTATCCGTTCCGTATTCCAAAATGAAAAATGCCATCAGTGAATGCCTGTTGAAGGAAGGGTATATCAAACAAATTTCAAAAAAAGTAAAAAGAGGCCAGCCAATATTAGAAATAGGACTGGTTTATATAGATAAAAAACCGAAGATTACGGAAGTGAAAAGAATTTCCAAACAATCCCGACGCGTTTACTTTGGGATGAAAGATATTCACTCCGTCCGCAACGGATCCGGGCTACTTATCCTTTCAACACCTAAGGGAATTTTATCAGGAAAGGTCGCAAGAAAAGAGCAGGTCGGCGGCGAAGCCCTTTTTAGAGTTTGGTAGCAACTTGGACATCCGATGTCCAAGTGGACATCGGATGTTCTGAAAAAGAAGTTATATGAGCAGAATAGGAAAACAAGAAATTTTAATACCGGTCGGAGTCAAAGTTGCCCAAGCTAACGGTGTTGTTACGGTAACGGGCCCGAAGGGCACGCTCAGTAAAACCTTCCGGGACGATATTACCATTGCCATTTCCGACCCCGCCAAGGACGGGGCAGGCAAGACCGTTAATTTAAATATAAAAAGGAACGACAAGTTTTCCCAATCGCTTTGGGGGACTTACGCTTCACACATAAAAAATATGATTAAGGGCGTGGAAACACCTTATCAAAAGAAATTAATATTGGAAGGAATCGGATTTAAGTCGGAAGTCAAACCCACCCGCGCAGGCGAGAGTGAAGAACTTCATTTTGCGCTTGGTTTTTCTCACCCGGTCATTGTATCCATACCAAAAGGCATTACCGCTACGGCTGTTAAAAACGAGATTACGATTGTCGGTATAGACAAAGAATTGGTTGGCAGTTTTACTGCAGCCATCCGCGCGCTGAAGAAGTCGGAACCGTATAAAGGAAAAGGGATGCGTTATGAGGACGAAGTTGTCAGGCGAAAGCAGGGAAAGAAAACCGTATAAATACAGGTGTTGGACACCCGAATTCCGGTGTCCAACACTTAGGGGATAAAGATTATGCAAAAGAAAACTGACAAAAGAATAAGATTAAAGAAAAAGATAAGAGTAAAAATCCGAGGTACAGACGCGCGTCCAAGGTTGACTGTTTTCCGTTCCAACAAGTTTATTTATGCGCAGGTAATTAACGATCTGAAAGGTAAAACTTTAGCCCAGGCGAATGACGTAAAGATAGCCAAAGGCACCAAGACCGAGAGGGCCAAGGAAGTCGGTCGCATGATCGGCGCAATCTGTCTGAAAGAAAAAATCAAGCAGGTCGTTTTTGACCGGAACGGATTTAAATATACCGGACGGATAAAATTAGTGGCGGACGAAGCAAGAGCTTCGGGTTTGGAGTTCTAAAAATAATTTTATGGAAAAACCAAAAGAAAACATAAGAGGGAAAAGAAATAGCGGTCGCCGGGGTTCCTCTTTCGCCCGGGTCAAGCCCGAGTTCGACCAGAAGATTCTGGATATCCGCCGCGTTACCCGAGTCGTGGCCGGTGGACGCCGATTTTCTTTCAGTGTTGCTCTGGTTGCCGGAGACAAGAAAGGAAGCGTAGGTTTGGGTCTGGGGAAAGCCGGAGACACCGCGCTCGCAATCAATAAAGCGCTCCGGAATGCCAAAAAAAATATGATCAAACTAAACCTTACCAAAACAATGTCCATTCCCCACGAACTCTCCGCCAAATTCTCAAGTTCCTATGTCATATTAATGCCGAATAAAGGCCGTGGACTGGTAGCCGGTTCGGTAATCCGCGATATCGTAAAACTTTCCGGCATGAAAGACATTACCGGTAAAATTTTATCAAACAGTAAGAACAAACTAAATAACGCCAAAGCTGTTTTTAAAGCTCTTTCGCAGATTTCTTCAAAGTATACCAAGCCCCTTCCAGAAAGCGTCGTTATTGCCAATAAGGAAAAGGAAGCCGCTCCGGCAGAATAATTTTATGCAAATACATAATTTAAAAAGAACCCATAAAAATAAAAAAGACAGGATTGTCGGCCGGGGAGGCAAACACGCCAAGACTTCTGGCCGCGGAGGCAAAGGACAGACGGCCCGCGCCGGCAATAAGCGCCGTCCGGAACTTCGTGATATCATTAAGAAACTGCCGAAAAATCGCGGTTATCGGTTTAAGTCCAAGAAAAAACCTTTTTTACTTACTTTGGATAAGATTTTCTTCACCGGAGATAAAAAAGAAAAATTTTCTGAAATTAGGAAACGCTTAAATATTAAAGGAAGGCACATCATAATAAAGTAGCTATAAAGTTAAAAGTTATAAAGTCCATAAAATAATACAATGCAAAATTTTTGGAATAAATTAAAATTAATTTGGACAGACACAAGTTTACGCAAGAAAGTTCTGTTCGTGTTTTTTGCCTTGATAATTTTCAGGTTACTCTCTGCTATCCCCATACCCGGAATTGATACATTAGAACTTTCCCGATTTCTTTCCAATAACCAATTTTTTGGCATTCTAAATATATTCGCCGGAGGTGGACTCTCCAATCTTTCCATTATAATGCTCGGCGTGGGTCCTTATATTACCGCCTCCATTATTATGCAACTTTTAACCATCATGGTTCCGTCTTTAAAGAGAATTTATCACGAAGAAGGCGAAGCCGGCCGAAAAAGATTTGCCCAATATTCCCGATTACTCACCGTGCCTTTGGCGGCCATTCAGGGTTTCAGCCTTTTATTTATTCTTGAACAACAAAACATCTTGGTTAATTTAACGTCTTTTGATCGCATTACCAATTTGTTTATTATTGTTGCCGGGTCAATATTGTTAATGTGGATTGGCGAGCTTGTTTCCGAATTTGGTATTGGCAATGGAGTGTCACTTATTATCTTTGCCGGCATCGTTTCCAGCCTTCCTTCGCAAGTCAGCCAACTTATTTTTACTTTTGATGTGTCTCAAATTCCGCTCTATCTTATGTTTTTGGTGTTTGGAGTAATTGTTGTTGCCGGTATTGTTCTTGTGACCGAAGCAGAACGACCGATTCCTGTTACTTACGCGAAACGCGTCAGAGGCATGAAAATGTACGGAGGAGGTTCTACCTATTTACCGCTTAGAGTTAACCAAGCCGGAGTTATTCCGATAATTTTTGCGCTTTCCATTCTGCTTTTTCCGCAAATGATCGGAACTTTTTTAGCCCGATATTCAAATGTCGTTATTGCTAAAATTTCTCAGATGCTTCTCCTGTTTACACAGACGAGCTTTCTCTATGGGGTGCTTTATTTTATTTTTGTATTTCTCTTTACTTATTTTTACACCGCCGTCACTTTTGATCCCGAATCGCTTTCAACTAATTTACAAAAAAATGGCGCGTTCATTCCCGGTATTCGTCCGGGTGTATCAACTTCGGGTTATATTTCAAAAGTCCTGAGTCGTATCACGCTTTTAGGCGCGGTATTTTTGGGTTCCATTGCGGTTTTGCCTCTAATTATGCAATATGTAACAGGTATTGCCAGCCTGGCTTTAGGTGGCACTTCCATTCTCATTGTTGTTTCCGTTGTCCTTGACCTCATCAAAAAAGTTGACGCACAAGTATCAATGCGTGAATACTAATTTTCAGCTATCCACTTTTTATATTCGAAAACGATGATGTCCACAACCTGCTCTAGGTTATTTTTGTTTGTGTCTACTACCAAATCATACTGACTTTTATCCGCGTTGTTTATTTTATACAGGTCCCGATATCTCATTTGCTCGCTTTTAAAGCGTTCACTCATTTTTTGATAAATATCTTCTTCGGAAGAGACTTGTTCGCTCCGTTGTCGCAGTTTGTCTTCTTTTATACTGTTTAAAATTCTTGTTTTAGCGATTTCGGAAGGTAGGTCAAGATAAACCTTGAATGATTCTGGAATCCAATGATAAGCGGTCCGGGAGTCAATCACCACTTTTTCGGCGTTTCTCATGTTTCTTAATTTTTCATCCGTCCGGTAGTCAATGTCCGGGTCGGTTTCCGCCCTTTTATTTATTTCATTTACGGATAAACCCAGTTCAAGGCCTGTCTGGCGGAAAAAATCCCCCGAAGAAAAATGTTGGAAACCCAAAATCTGGGCCACTTTTTTCGCCGTGCTGGACTTGCCGCTTCCCAGGCCTCCGCAGATGGTTATGATTTGTTTTTTCATTATCTTACAGACATTAAAACACATTTTGCGACAAAAAGAAAACCTTGATTATTCAAGCCAAATTTTGTATTGTTGGTATATGCAAGGACAAACTTTCGTGTTTTTTGGAATAGTGGGTTCCGGCAAGGGAACTCAGGCCGGACTCTTAGTGGATTTTTTAAAGGCCAAGGACGGCAAAGAAATCGTTTATATTTCCCCCGGCAACGAGTACAGGAAGCTCATAGAATCCGACACTTTTACCGGTTCTCTTGTAGAAAGCCCGCTTTCTAACGGCGCGCTTCTCCCGGGGTTTTTAACCGATGCCATTGTTACCAATCTGCTTATTTCTTTTTTGACTCCGGAAAAGAATTTAATAGCTGACGGCTACCCTCGTGCGGTTGCTCAATCCGTGAGTTTTGAAGAAATGATGAAGTTTTATCAACGAAAAAATATAAAAGTTATTTACATTGAAATATCCAAAGAAGAAGCCATCAAAAGGTTGAAGCTCAGAGGAAGGCACGATGACACGGATGAAGGGATTGGTAAGAGATTTGATGAGTATATAAACAATGTCATTCCAGCAATGAATTATTTTGAAGGCAAAGGAAATTACAAAATCTATAAGATAAACGGAGAACAATCAGTGGAAGATGTTCATAAAAGCATTATTAAATCTCTCGGATTTTAAATGCCTGCTCCGTACTAAATTTTTGATTACAAACAATAACCACTCTTAATAACAACTTAAAATTTTAGTATGGGGATAATTATTAAAACACCCGAAGAAATAAAAATACTGCGCGAAGGTGGAAAACATTTGGCGACCGTTTTCCGTAAGTTAAAGGAAAAAGTTATTCCGGGTGTTTCCACAAAAGATTTGGATATATATGCGGAGAAATTAATCCGCGAAATGGGAGACACTCCAGCTTTTTTAAATTATCGCCCCGAGGGGGCTAACAATCCGTATCCGGCATCTCTCTGCGTCTCAGTCAACGATGAAGTTGTGCATGGAATTCCCCATAAAAACAGAATTTTAGAAGAGGGTGACATTGTTTCCATTGATTTGGGAATTAAACACCGCGGACTTTTTACAGACATGGCCCTAACCGTTCCCGTGGGGGTCGTAAGCAAAGAAAACACAAAACTTATGCGAATCACGGAACAGGCTTTGCAAACGGGCATTGATGCGGCCAGAGCGGGGAACACAGTAGGAGACATTGGTTACGCGATAGAAAATTTTATTCACCCCCATAAATATGGCATTGTGGAAGTTCTATCAGGTCACGGTGTGGGGAAAGCGATTCACGAAGACCCGTATATTCCGAATTTCGGAAAGAAAGGAGCAGGCGCCAAGCTCGAGCCAGGTATGGTTATAGCCATAGAGCCGATGATAAATATCGGTACCAAAAATGTGACGATAGACAACGACGGATACACTTTTCGCACCGCCGACGGCAAAAACAGCGCTCATTTTGAACACACCATTTTGATTACCAACAAGAAAGCGGAAATTTTAACTAAAGTTTAGTTTTTTGCTATAATTAAGTTATGGAAGGAACCTTCTTTAAGGAGATGCCCAAGTTTGAGAGCCCCGAAGAGGAGCTTAATTATTTGCGCGCTCATATGAAAATGCGCGAAGAACAACTCGTCGGTATGGGACACATAGAACACGCGCAAGAAAACGCTGCCCGGGATGTGATAGGCGAGTATAAAGATATTCCGGCGGAACAGATGCTTCACCCTGACAATATTATCGGCCAAAAAGAAACCGAAGGAATTGTCCTTAAACTTAAACCCGAACAGCACGATGATGTGATGGAGGAACTCCTGGGTATTGTTCTTACTAAAGGAATTCGCAATGCGCTTTCTATTGTAAAGACCATGAGCAATCCGCACATTGACGATGATTTTCACCGAGTTCTTATCCAATATTTAAAGACCGGACAGGCCTTGCTTGATTTCAAGGAGGACTCATCCACTTATAAAGCTCTACATATGACCCTTTTTGAAATAACTTTACCACCACCAGAGAATGAAGCGGATAAATCAAAAAACTTTAAGGAATTTATCGGCGCGATGGAGCAATTTTATGCCGGGATGCAATCCATCGGAGAGGGCCGGTATAACGAAAAGGAAAATTATTTTACCTTGGAAGTGGCGCTTAGCAACCAAAATGACGAAGTTGTTGTTTATGCCGCGATTCCGAACAAACATATCGCGCTTTTTGAAAAACAAATTCTGGCTTTTTATCATAATGCAAAAATCCACGAAATGACAGATGACTACAATGTTTTTAATGAGACCGGTGACTCGGTTGGTGCTTATGCTTCCTTTACCGAACGTGCGGTTATGCCGATTAAAACTTATGACAGCATTGAGCACGATCCAATGAATCCGATATTGAATGTTTTTTCCAAACTTCAAACTATCGGCGAAGGTGCAGCGATTCAGTTTGTGATAGCGCCGGCCGGAGACAAATTTATAAACGAATTTCATATGATTTTGGATGATGTGAAGGACGGCATTTCAGTCAAGCACGCGGCGGATAATTTTTACAAATTCAACAAGGCGTTTATGAAAGCGGGCAAAGACCTGCTTTTTGGGCACAAAGAAAAAGGAGAAGAAGAAAAAAAAGAAAAATATATGAAAGGCAGACGTGCGGTAGACGAAGGAGCGGTGGAGAAAATAGGGAATAAAATAAAAAGTACCATAATGAAAGCAAATATCCGCGTAATTGCCTCGGCTCAAACCAAAATCCGCGCTGAAGCTGTTTTGAGAGAAATAGAATCTTCTTTTAATCAGTTTTCCGAAACTGCCAGCAACTCTTTTGTTTTTGAGCAGGCCTCCGGAAGCGAACTTAAAAAGCTTTTTCATGATTTTTCTTACCGGACATTTTCACCCGACAGAATTTTACCGATGAATTTAAAAGAACTTTCCTCGGTATTTCATTTCCCGGTCGGCATCGGTAGTCAGCCGCAACTCAAAGAAGCCAAAGCTGGTATCGCGCCGGCGCCGATAGAGATGGGGACTGAAGGAATAGTTCTCGGAATAAACAGTTACCGAGGCAGAGATACGGAAATCCATCTGGCTCGCGAAGACCGCATGAGGCATTTTTATACCATCGGCCAGACCGGCACCGGCAAGACCAATATAATGCTTAATATGATTACTCAGGATATAAGAAACGGAGACGGATGCTGCTACATTGACCCGCACGGCACCGATATTCAAACTATTTTGTCGCGCATACCGAAAGAACGCATTGACGATGTTATTTATTTTGACCCTGCCTATACCGCCCGCCCGATGGGACTGAACATGCTGGAATACGACCCGAAATATCCGGAACAGAAAACCTTCGTAGTCAATGAAATGATGGGAATTTTCAACAAGCTTTTTGACATGAAAATCGGCGGTGGGGCAATGTTTGAGCAGTATTTCCGCAATAGCGCCTTTTTAGTCATGGAAGATCCGGAATCCGGCTCAACCCTGCTTGAAATTACCCGTGTCTTGGCGGACAAAGAATTTCGCGACTTAAAGCTCTCCCGCTGTAAAAATCCGATTATCAAGCAATTCTGGGTTTCTGCCGAGCAGACGACCGGCGACCAGTTGCTGGCCAACTTTGTGCCTTATATTTCTTCAAAATTTGACAACTTTATTTCCAACGATATCATGCGTCCGGTGGTGCTCCAACAAAATTCCGTTTTTAATTTCAGAAAAATTATGGATGAGAAAAAAATTCTCCTGGTGAACCTCTCTAAAGGCCGACTCGGCGACATTAATGCTAACCTTATCGGTCTGGTTTTGGTGGGTAAAATCCAGATGGCCGCGCTCTCCCGGGTGGATATGTTCGGCAAACCGATGAACGATTTTTACCTTTATATTGACGAGTTCCAGAATGTCACTACTGACTCCATCGCTTCTATTTTATCCGAAGCCAGAAAATACCGGCTATCTCTTAATATCGCGCACCAGTACATTACCCAACTGGAAGAAAGTATCAAGAACGCAGTTTTCGGCAACGTCGGTTCAATGGCCGTCTTCCGCGTCGGCACCGAAGACGCGACATTCCTGGAACCGAGATTCAAGCCGCAATTTACCGCCCACGATATAACCAAATTGGATAATTACAACGCCTATGTCAGTATGTTGGTCCACGGCCAGCCGGTCAAGCCGTTTAACTTAAAAACCCTCGCTCCCGAGAAAGGCAATCTGAGTATTGTGGACAGTTTGAAAGAACTCTCTTATGTGAAATACGGCCGCGACCGCGCCGAAGTGGAAGCGGAAATTATGGCGAGATATCAGTCAATGGAATAAAAAATAAATTTTACAAAACGGCCTTTTTCTGCTATAATGCCCGCATTACTATCATTCAGCGGAAGCTGATTTTTATTTAAATTTGTCATGAAAGGACCACTTACCCATTTTCCGGTTACCCAGACCAAAGTCCCAAACCTGGACAAAAAGTTTGACCTGAACGATCCCAAGGACCGAAAGGAGTATTTCGGAGCCAAGGCGGGCGAGGAAATAAAAAAACTGAAGAAATATTTTGCCAGCAATACTTTTGTGGCCTATCTTTTAGGGAAAAAGAATTCCGGCAAAGGAACTTATACCAAGCTGATGGCGGAAATCTTCGGCGCGGATAAAATCGGACACATTTCTGTCGGCGACTTGGTTCGTGAAACGCACAAAATTATTGAAAATCCGGAAGAAAGAAAAAAGATTGTCGGCTACTTGGAGAAAAATTATCGCGGATATATTTCCATCGATGACGCGATTGACGCCTTGGTCGGCAAAAACCAGAAAGTTCTTCTGCCAACAGAATTCATCCTGGCTCTCATTAAGCGGGAAATTGACAAGTTGGGCCGTAAGGCGGTATTTCTGGACGGATTTCCCCGCGACTTGGACCAGATACAATACTCGCTGTATTTCAGAGACCTGATAGATTACCGTTCGGATCCGGACATATTCGTTGCCATTAACATTCCCGAGTCGGCGCTTGACGAGCGCATGCGCAACCGCGTCGTCTGTCCCAAGTGCCAGGCGCCAAGGAATTTGACAACTTTTCCGACCAAGGAAGCGGGCTATGACGAGGAAACAAAGCGATTTTTCTTAAAATGCGACAACCCTGCATGCGAAGGCGCGAGAATGGTTGGAAAAGAAGGGGACAGCGCCGGTATTGAGAGCATCCGCGAGCGGCTGGAACTGGACGATAAATTAATCAAAAAAGTAATGTCGCTCCACGGGATTCCAAAAATCCTGCTCCGGAACGCCATCCCGGCCGATAGCATCAAGGATGGTGTCGTGGATGACTATGAGGTAACTCCCAAATACGTATTTAAATACGATGAAAAAACGGACAAGGTTACCATTGGAGAAGAGCCCTGGATTGTCAAAGATGACGAAGGCAACGACTCCTTCAGCTTACTCGCTCCGCCGGTGGTGGTGGGGCTCTTAAAACAGCTGGTAAAAGTCCTAGAACTTTAAATCATTCCAAAACAAAAAAGGGAATTCGTCTATCTTGCCAAAAAAACAGGAAGGCGTATACTCAAGGTAGGGTTATTTCCGATTATTACCTAGAACATTAATTTACGGGAGAGTCGATTGCGTTTGGCCTTGGCTTCTCGCATCTCTCACCCACCTAGCTATAAGCTATGGTAATATATCAGAAATAGTCCTAAGAAGAACTCCGCATTTGGCGGATTTTTTCTTGGGAATATGCTAAAATATTAATATGGATAAGAAAGGGTTTTTGAAACATCTAGTATTCCTGATGTTTTTTATTTTTATAGCGGATTTGCTGGCCAGAAACTTTTATTGGTATTCTTTGATTTGGTATTTTGACATGATTATGCACTTCCTGAGCGGGCTATGGGTCGGACTGTTCTTTTTTTATGTTCTTTCCGTAAAAAGCCCTTTAGCACCATCATTTAAATCATTTTTGAAAATTATTTTGCTTGTTTTGATAATCGGAATTTCATATGAAATTTTTGAGTTTATCATGAACGTTATTTCTGTCACTCCTTTTGACCCGGTAGACACCACCTCCGACCTATTTTTTGATATGCTCGGCGCCGCCGTTTCAATTTTCTATTTTATGAAAGTAGTTCGCCTTAAAAAATAAATAAGGTACAATCAAGGGAATGAAAAAGCAGGCCAAAATCACATTTTACGGAGGAACGGGGTCGGTCACCGGCTCCAATTTTCTTTTGGAAATTGACGGAGAGAGAATTCTGGTGGACTGCGGGCTGACTCAGGGATTTAAACTGGCCGACGACGTTAACTGGGATCCGTTCCCCTATGACCCCAAGGCCGTAGATATTCTTTTTGTGACGCATGCGCATGTGGATCACTTGGGCAGGATTCCGAAATTAATCAAAGAAGGATTTCGCGGGAAAATTTACTCCACGCAGCCGACCAAGGAACTTGCTTTGCCGATGCTGGAAGATACCGCGAGTATTTTAAGCAAGAATACCGACTTAGGACTAGATGAAATTTATACCGACGAAAACCTCAAGTTGACACTTTCGCTTTGGCGCGGGTTTGCTTATCATGAGAATATAAAAATTACCGACCATTTGCAGGCCTGTTTTTTAAATGCCGGGCATATTCTGGGCTCGGCCATGATTGAGTTCATTTTTAACGGCAAGAAAATTCTTTTTACCGGGGACTTGGGCAACAGCCCTTCGCCGCTTCTTCCGGACACAGAAAAAGTTACCGATGTGGATTATTTGATAGTGGAATCCGTCTATGGCGACAGAAATCACGAATCCAGGCCCGACCGCCGCCGATTCCTGGAAAAGACCATTGAAGATAATTACAAAAGAAAAGGAACGCTGGTTATTCCCACCTTCTCCCTGGAGCGCTCACAGGAGCTTCTCTTTGAGCTTAATACGTTGGTGGAAAATAACCGCATTCCGATGATGCCCATTTTTTTTGATTCTCCTTTAGCCATCCGCTTGTCGGAAATTTTCAAGCACAACAAGAGTTATTTGAACGAAATGGCGCAAAAGACGATGTCGGACAGCGACCTGTTCCTGTTTGACTTTCCCGGCCTGCACAACACCTTAAAGGCCGAAGAATCAAAAATGATTTTGGATGTCCCGAATCCGAAAATTGTCATTGCTGGGTCTGGAATGTCCACCGGTGGGCGCGTCGTGCATCATGAGAAGAATTATCTGCCGGACCCGAACAACACCCTCCTTTTGACCGGTTACCAGTCGGTTGGCACTCCGGGGCGGCTGATCCGGGAGGGATTGAAAAAAATCCGAATAACGGGAGAGGACGTGGATGTGCGGGCGCACATTGTGACAATTTCCGGATATTCCGGACACAAGGACTCGGATGGCCTGCTTTCCTTCGTGGAAGACATGCAGGACACGGTGAAAAAGGTCTTTGTAGTTATGGGTGAACCGAAATCATCAATGTTTTTAGTTCAAAAGTTGAGAGACAATTTGGGAATTGAGGCCTATGCGCCGGAGCAGGGGAGCAGCGTAGTGCTAGATTGCTAATTTTAATGTTATACTTACGAAATGAATCCTCCACTTGCTTTTCCTCCCAAGCATGGGCATGGCCAGATAAAAATTTGTGTCTCCGGCGCGGCTGAAACGGGTCATTGCGGAATAGGCGCGTTGGATAAAGCAAAAGAATTGGGACGCGAAATTGCCCGCCAGGGAGTTGTCTTGGTGACCGGAGCGACAACCGGGTTTCCGCTTTGGGTTGCGATGGGAGTTAAAGAAGAAGACGGAATTTCTATCGGCATTTCTCCGGCAGCCAGCGAGCGCGAACATGCGGAAATTTATAAGCTCCCGCTGGATTATATGGATTTGATTATTTATACTGGTTTCGGCTATGCGGGGCGCGACCTGCTCCTTACCCGCGCGGCTGACGCGGTTATTTGCGGTTGCGGAAGGGTTGGAACTATTCATGAATTTACCATTGCTTTTGAAGACGGGAAACCGATCGGTATTTTGGAAGGACCGTGGGAAACGGATGTCCAACTTAAAGAAATAGTAGAGAAAGGGCATCGCCCCAATACAAAGATTGCCACAGGTCCCGACCCAAAGAAACTTCTGGAAGATGTTATTGTCCTGGTTAAAAAAGATAAAACAACCGAATATAGAACCGTAAGAACTTCCGCATCCGATGCCCAATAATCCCGCTGCCGGCGGGATTATTTCACCGCTTCCAGAATTTTAGCGAAGGTTTTCGGATGGTGTTCGGCGAAATCGGACAAAATTTTCCTATCCAGCATTATGTTATTCTTTTTGAGGGCGCCGATTAATTGTGAGTAAGACATGCCCAACTCGCGCGCGCCGGCGTTTATCTTGATATTCCAAAGTTTGCGGTTGTGGGACTTCTTGTCCTTGCGGTGCGCAAAAGCATAAGCACCGGCGTGCAAAAGCGCTTCTTTGGCCTGCCGCTCCTTGGTGCTGCGGCCATGGCGCATACCCTTCGTCTGTTTCAGGACGCTTCTCCTTCTTTTTAACGCATGGACTCCCTTTTTTACTCTGGTCATATGGATTAGTTAAAAGTTAACAAGTTTATAAAATTATAAAGTTTTAAGAAAAAGGCATTAAATGACTTTTTGGTTTATTTTTTATGACAAAATTTCTACCTTTGCGTCCGGCGAGCTGGGTAGTGCGGGACTGCTTGGCATTAAAATGATTGAAGCCTGGCTTACGCGAAAGGATCTTGCCGTTTTTGGTAAGTTTTAGCCGTTTGCTGTATGATTTGTTTGTTTTCATTCCTTTCATTATTTTGCTTTTTCTATGGTGGTGATTAAACCCTTCGGACCCCTTTTATACGCGTCCGATATTTTGTAATCCTCGGTAATCAAATGCAGCACCCTATCCAAACGCTCTCTCAAAAATTTTTCATCCATATACTTGGCGCGGCCGGCAAGGAAAAGTTCTACTTTAACCCGGTGACCTTCCTTAATCCATTTGGAAGCGGTTTTTGCCTTCAGTTCCAAGTCGTGATCGCCGGTGCCGATTTTGATTTGAATCCCTTTCGTCTCCGTTCTGTTGGCTCCGGCTTTGGCCTTTTTCAGCTTCTTGTTGGCCTCATACTGATATTTGCCGAAATCCATCAGCTTGGCCAATGGGGGAGCCGCGTTCGGGCCTATCTCAATCAAGTCCAAACCTTTGCTCTGTGCAAGCTCCAGCGCGTCCCTTATGCTTAAAACACCGAGATTTTTGTTTTCACTGTCCAAAACCCGCAGTTCTTTCGCCCGTATTTGATTGTTTATTCTTTCTCGCAATTGATATTAAAGTGTCTAGGAAAACTTTTGACTACAAGATAATAGCGCAAATAGGTCCTAAAGTCAAATTGACTTAATAGTGAAAAGGGAGATATAATGAAATTATGGAAAAAAAAGGTGAATCGGGTTCTTTCTTGAAAAGAGGCGAAGCTGTGCCCAGGGATGAGGTTCAAGTACCAGAGATTGTTAGCCCCCTTGAAGGTTTAAGTCGTGTTGAAAAAATGCGGTTGGAAGCAGTCTTATATACACTTTTAAAATTTAAAACTGAAGGAATTTATATCAAAGATGAAACTAAAGTTGGTAATATTATGACGATGGTTGATATGTTGAAAGGGGTTGAAGAAATATTAAAGAAATTGGGTGTATCGACCAGTATCAGGGATATTATGCATGCCTTAAAAGAAGATGAGGATCTTCATAAAGGCATTTAATTTATAATTTTTTGACTAACAGAAACAGTTTTAATGCATCTTCCGCTTTTTATTGTCTGAGTCAAGTGTTAATATGTACAAATGGCTTCTTACGCCGAAAACCGAAAAGCGAGATTCAATTATGAGATTCTGGGAAAATACGAGGCGGGTATTGAGCTGGCCGGCACGGAGGTGAAATCGGTGCGGGGAGGAGCTATGTCGCTCGAAGGCGCTTTTGTAATAATTCGCGGAGGCGAGGCATACCTCATCAATGCCAACATTCCGCCCTATCAGCCGAAAAATGCGCCCCCGGATTACGACCCGCTCCGTAACCGGAAACTCCTCTTGACGAAAAAAGAAATCGCGGAGCTCGCGGGTAGTGAGAAAAACAAGAGTTTGACAATCGTGCCTATTTCAGTGTATAATAAAAACAGAAAAATCAAAGTGGAAATCGCCTTGGTCAAAGGCAAGAAGAAATTTGACAAGCGCGAAACCATAAAAAAGCGTGAAACTGACCGCGAGCTCCGCAGAGAATATTCAGCCCGGGGCTGATCCGCCTTGGGAGGAAAAGGACGTTGATAAAAAAATACGGGGATGCAAGGCATAGACAGTCGGCCTTTTGTCATTGATGCATGCCGAGAATGAACGCAATCTCGTGAAACTTCGTTCAATAGCTTAATTGCAAAATTAGCTTCCAAGGCGTTTGCGAAAATCTCTCCATACTTCGGTATGAATGACTTCGCTTACGCTTCAATTTCGGCTTCGGCCTAAGTTGATGTCTCTTTTATTGACTTCCGATATATAAGTAGAGGCATAATATTATCGGGATAGGAGAAAGAATGTCCTGGCTTTCTTTCGAAACAAAGGGGCTCGATTAAAAAATATTTGGCTCGTTTCTTAATTTTTTAATTTAAACAAAACAAGCGCGCTACGCATGTAGACTTCTTTGCAAAAACCTTCTGCACACGAGTTCAATTCTCGTCATCTCCACCACTTCGCTAAAAGCTCTTCAAAAATGAAGGGCTTTTAGCTTCGCGGTGCCGGTACCAAGAATGCGAAGCAGAAGTGGTGTCCCGCAGAGCCAAAACCCGCGAAGTTTTAACGAAGTGGGTTTTGCGGCGTGGGACTTTGTAATATAATTAGAAGAATGTACTACACCTACATTTTAAAAAGTTCCATTGATGGCACAAAATATATTGGACATACTTCTGATCTGAAAAATCGTGTAAAAGAACATAATAGGAGACAATCAAAATATACTTCCACAAAAGCTCCTTTTGTACTAGTTTGGTACTGTGCTTTTAAAACAAAAGAAAAAGCCATAAGTTTTGAAAGATATCTAAAAAGTTCTTCCGGTTTTGCCTTTGCAAATAAAAGGCTTATTTAAGTGCCTACGAGTTCATTACCGGACTGAAATTCAAAAAAGTTACGAACTGAATCTGTGATAAATTTCTGCCATTTCCACCACAAAATTAACAAGAGTAAACAATTATGCCGCTTTCTCTTTACCGGCATTTTCTACCTTTGCCTCTTCTGGTAATGTTTTTGGTGTCATAAACTTATCAATAATTTCATATATCAACTCAATCGGTACAACCTTTACAAGTCCAGTTTGTTCAGTAAAAATTATCTTGGCTTCACCTGTTTGTTGGCTAACAGCAACATCAGAATATGTGACACCAGCACTTACCACTCCTACAAGTCCGGCAGAGCTATTGCTGCCAGTTTCTCCTATGGCTACAACTTCTGGCTTATGGATCACAGGTCCACCGCTATTACCCGGGTAAGCAGAAGCGTCAATATAATAGAAACAATCCTCTAAAACTTCCTCATCAACGCGAGCAATAATTCCTTGTCTTACAATTACAAAGTTCTTTGACTTGCCACTAATGTTCATAGGAAAACCGAGTACGAATAAACCATCTCCGGTAGATATTTTCTTTTCCTTAAAATCTTTTGCAAAAAATAGGTCAGTTGTGTTAAAAAAATGATACTCAACCTTAGCGTCTTTAATTACTTTTAGGTTGATAGGTAATACGGCTAAATCCACCTTTTTGTTTTCGTGTTGTAACCAAAGTGGCGTACCGTCTATTTTTAATAGACCTGTTTTAAAGTACTGGCTTGTATTCTCGGTAGTGTTGAAACGGAAGTGTACTTCTTTTAAAAAAATTTTTGTTTTTTCATTGTAAAATACATGCCTATTAGTTACAAGAAAAACTTTAAACAAAGGACTTCCTTTCTCGTTAGCTTTACCTGTTTTTTTCCCAACTAAAAATCCGGTTGCGATGGATACTTTTTCCAATTCGCCTTTGTCATTCTTCCTTTCAACTTCAATAGACACTACTGAATTTAAATAATGTGGTGGTATTAGAGCCATATAAATATTATATCATTTTATGGCAAAAGTCTTTTTATTTCCCCATTTCACTTTCCGCCTTTTTTATGCTATTCTAACGGGATGGATTTTAACTTTCTTAACCAAAAAGATATGCCAAATAAAGGCAAAAGAAGACAACCACCAACCCGCTGGGGAGGTAGCCTTTTGGGAGCGCTTCTTTTCTTTATGCTTATCACAGCGCTATATTTGACAATTTCCGGCGAAGAGAAAGTCATTACAGAAGTTGCGATTTCAGACCTGGCAAAGAGTGTACAAACCGGAGAGGTGAAAAGTATTTTGGTAGAAGGCGATAAACTGACGATTACTTATAAAAATGACGAAGTGAAAACGGCCAAAAAAGAGGTTGGCTCGGCCCTTTCACAAACATTGTTTAATTATGGAGTAACGAGTGATGCTTTATCTAAAACGGAAATACAAATAAAAAACGAAAGCGGGTTCATGTATTGGCTGGTAAATGTCATGCCGTTTCTTTTGCCAATAGTTTTTATCCTACTTTTCTTCTGGTATCTGTCGCGGCAGGTAAAAGGCGCGGGCATGCAGGCGTTTTCTTTCGGGCAGTCCAAGGCGCGCATCACGGACCCGAACGACAAAAATAACCGGGTAACTTTCAAGGATGTTGCCGGATGCAAAGAAGCCAAAGAAGAACTGAAAGAAATCGTGGACTTTTTAAAGAGTCCGAAAAAATTCCTGGACATCGGAGCAAGAATTCCCAAAGGAGTTATTCTGACTGGCGCGCCGGGCACGGGCAAAACCCTACTTGCGCGGGCGGTTGCTGGGGAAGCCAGTGTTCCGTTTTTTCATCTTTCCGGTAGCGAATTCGTGGAGATGTTCGTCGGTGTGGGAGCTTCCCGCGTGCGGGACCTTTTTAAAATGGCCAAGAGAGCGGCGCCGGCGATTATCTTTGTGGATGAGATAGACGCGATTGGTCGGACCCGCGGAGGGGGATTCGGCGGAGGCAATGATGAGCGTGAACAGACATTAAACCAAATCCTGGTGGAAATGGACGGCTTTGAACCGAATGATAAAGTCATCGTGATGGCGGCAACCAACCGGCCAGATGTGCTTGATCCGGCGCTTATTCGTCCCGGGCGCTTCGACCGAAAAGTGCTCCTTGATTTACCCGACCGCGCCGACCGCGAGGAAATATTAAAAATTCACGCGGTAAGAAAACCTCTGGCAGAAGATATTAATTTGAAATTAATCGCCGAGCGCACACCCGGATTCTCCGGCGCGGACCTGTATTCGCTGATGAACGAAGGCGCTATTCTTGCCGCGCGCGAAAACCGCAAGAAAGTTTTCCAGTTTGATTTGATTCGGGCGATTGAAAAAGTGATGCTCGGACCGGAGCGCAAAAGCCACTTGCTCTCCAAAAAAGAAAAAGAGATTACCGCTTACCATGAAGCCGGGCACGCCATTGTCGCTTCAGTGCTTCCTTTTGCCGATCCGGTGCATAAAGTTTCCATTATTGCGCGCGGGAATGCCGGCGGATATACTCTGAAACTGCCCTTGGAAGAACGACGCCTGCAATCCAAAAAAGAATTTATTGACGATATCGCAATGTCGCTCGGCGGATACGTGGCTGAACAGATGATTTTCAAAGATATAACGACCGGACCGTCTAGTGATCTGATAATTGCAACAAATATCGCGCGCGCGATGGTAACGCGCTGGGGTATGTCCGATATCATCGGCCCGATAGCATTAGTTGATTCCGGAGGAAGACCTCAATATGGCGAAATAACTGAAAAAGAATTTTCCGAGACAGTTTCCACAAAAGTTGACGCGGAAGTTTCAAGAATTATTAATGAGGGACTTCGGTCTGCTGAAAAAGTTTTAACAGAACATAAAAAGGCGTTTACCGCCATTGCCAAAAAACTGATAGAAGTGGAAACTTTAGAACAGGAAGAATATGAGAAGATTTTGACAGTTCACGGCATTATGCTAAAAAAGAAGGAAGAACCCGTCCTTAGCTCAGTTGGTTAGAGCACAGAGCTTATACCTCTGGGGTCCTTGGTTCGAATCCAAGAGGACGGACATGAAAAAAGTTTATGATATAAAGTTTTTTCATGTCCGTGGGCGGAGACGCGTAGGCATTGAGCCGGGGTCGCGAAAATTTTCAGCAGAAAATTATTTGTGACGGACAAATTAAGTAATATATAAAAAATTATGTTTGAAGGGCCTGACCAAAACCTAAAGAAAGAGTGGGACAAAAAACTCAAGGAAGCCGGTTTGCCGTCCACAGTCAGGCGGCAAAAAATTCCTGTACTTAATGAGCCCAACTTATCAGCGAAGGAAGTTTTTAAAAAATTTGTTTTAAACACTGAAGAGTTTTTGGAAAAGTTCGAAGCGTTGTCGCCCAAAATTCAAGAAGACATACTGACTGATGTGAAAGACAAAAGGAGTAAAATGTCACCCCAGGAAATTTTAGATCGCATCGAAATTTTACTTGCCAAAGGCGGAGAATTGGAGAGAATGACGGCAGATGATTCGGACAAAACTCATCACCAACCGGAACCTTCCAGAGAATATTCTGAAGATGATGGTGAAGCTACACGTAGGATTGTTGATAAATTTATTGAAAGAGCCGAGCAAATCAGAAAGCGAGACAACTTTATTCCCAAAGGAGTAGACAAGTACCTAAATTAATTATTTTAAGATTTTAAATTTTTGCACTAGATTTGTGCGAGACCATACTTTTCCTATACCTAAATAGTCTCCCGAGTCGGACATCGTTAAACCGAACATGACCAATATATAAACAATGTGGTCATCAATGAAAGGATGGTTTTCGGGAGGTATTCCGACGGCTGTATACATTAGAAATAACATTATGATTCCTGTCAAACTCCCTAATTTCACAAAAACGCCAAAGGTTAGTGTTATTCCGACGAAGAAAAGACCCAATAAAAACAGGTAATCCACCATTGGAACGCCAGCCAGTCCATGATAAAAGTCGGCAAAAGGACCATGAACGCCGAATTTTAAGAATCCGGTAGTTGGAGAGCCACCCAGGAACCACGCCCCACTTCGCGCTGTTGCAAAACCCAACCCGAAAACCTTATCCAGAAAGGCCCATATGAAAATGAGGCCAAGCGCCAATCTTAGAAGTCCCCAAACATACCTTGTTTTATTTTCACTCATGTTGTCTAAAATATTTTTTTTAAAAATTAACAAAAAAATTGGGGTTATCCACTTTACATTAGGGGGCTAGTCTCGTGTATAATGACTTAGCGGTTGCAAAATCACACGAACCCAGTTAGTATTATATAACTTTTATTTATTAAAACAAATTTTTATCAAACATTGGAAATAATAGTTGCAACATGGACACAAATAAAAAAAATTATCTTTCCGTCAGAGGCGGATCCGCCTCCGGCGGAAAATTTTACCTAATGTTAGTTTTGTGTCTGCTCGTGCGCCTAATTCCATTCCGCACGCCAAACATTGAACCGATTCTTGCGGCCACAATGCCTTTTAGTCGCGTTTATGGAGCATTTACAGCTTTTTCTTTCGCTGTTTTAAGCATTTTGCTCTATGACTTAGCAACCAGTACACTCGGAATGCAGACATTTTTTACCGCCGGGGCCTACGGAATAATCGGTTTGTGGGCCGCAAGCCATTTTAAAAAGCGAGAAGCGAATGCGTGGAACTATGTGCGCTTTGCCGTTATTGGAACTTTGGTTTTTGACGCGCTGACCGGGCTTACTGTCGGTCCGTTTTTTTTCCACCAATCTTTTCTCGGGGCTCTCGCCGGACAAATTCCGTTTACCGCTCTCCATCTTGCGGGTAATATTGCCTTCGCCTTTGTTCTTTCTCCCGCCATTTATAATTTTTTGATCAAGAAAAAGAAAAAAGAAAGACCGACGATTATTAACGTCCTTCATCCCGAAACAATTTAAATTATGAAAAAAACAAAAAAAATTTTAAAAAGCGAGTTGGCGAAAATAAAATCAATCCGAAGAAGAACCGGCGAGGTTGTTTCTTTTGACTTGGAAAGAATTGCTCGGGCTGTTTTTAAGGCATTTGAAGTTACGGGTGAGGGAGGGGAACAGGAATCTTATGAAATAGCAAAACGCGTTTTCAGAACTCTTCTTAATCTCCGAACCGAATTGGTTAACGCCAATAAAGGAGCAAAATTTTTACCGACAGTTGAACTTATTCAGGATTCGGTGGAAAAGGAACTGATGAAAAATGGTTTTACCGATACGGCTAAAAAATATATTCTTTACCGCAACAAACGTTCGGAATTGAGAAAAGCTTTTGGCCCGGTATCGGACGCGGTTCGGCAGGTGGTTGAAGAATCCAGTAAATATTTTTCAAGCCCCTACTCCGAATATATTTTCTATCAGTTTTATTCCAGGTGGGTTCCGGAGTTGGGGCGCCGCGAAACATGGATAGAAACCGTTGACCGTTATATGGCTTATATGAAGGAGAATCTAGGAGATAAGCTCACAAAGGCGGAATATGAAGAAGTCCGGGAAGCAATTTTAAAACAAGACATTTGCCCTTCCATGCGCCTTCTGTGGTCCGCAGGAAAGGCCTGCCGACAGTCCAATGTTTGGGCTTACAATTGTTCCTACATCGCTCCGACCTGTCCGCAGGATTTAGGGGAAATCATGTATATTTCAATGTGCGGAGCGGGATTGGGTTTTGCTGTTGAATGGGAAAATGTCCAGCAATTTCCGCAAATCAAAAAGCAGGTAAAAGAAAAAGCGGCTGTGCATATCATCATTGACAGCAAAGAAGGATGGGCGGATGCTTTTGTTCTCGGACTCAAAACTTGGTTTGATGGCAGGGATATAAAATTTGATTACTCAATGATTAGACCGGCCGGAGCGCGTCTTGAAACCGCGGGTGGCAGAGCGTCCGGACCGCAGCCATTGATGGACCTGATGGAATTCGCCAAAAGAAAAATTCTAGCCAAGCAAGGCCGCCGGCTCTCCAACATAGACATGCATGACATCATCTGCCAAATTGGAATGATTGTAGTGGCCGGGGGCGTGCGAAGAAGCGCTCTCATTTCTCTTTCCGAACTTGAAGATACGGAGATGCGTGACGCCAAGAAAGGACAATTTTATCTGACCGAAGGACAGCGCTCCATGGCCAACAATTCCGCCGTCTATAATGCCAAGCCCGGAGCCGAAGAATTTCTGGATGAATGGACCGCGCTGGTGAAATCTAAATCCGGAGAGCGGGGAATTTTCAACCGGGCGGGATTGGAGAAACAAGTGCCGGCGCGCAGGTGGGAAGCCATTAAGGACGAAAGACAGATGGGACTCAATCCTTGCGGAGAAATTTATTTGCGCTCCAAGCAATTTTGCAACTTGACTAGCATCGTAATTCGTCCGAGAGACACAACGGCGACCCTGAAAAGAAAAATGGAGTTGGCGACTCTGCTCGGGACCTATCAGTCCACCTTGACCAACTTCGGTTACCTTTCAAAAAAATGGAAAGAAAATTGCGAAAAAGAAAGGTTGCTCGGCGTGTCTTTGACCGGCTACTACGATAATCCAATTATTCGTGACGACAAAATACTTGATACTTTGAAAGTGGATTCAATTGAAACCAACAAAAAATATGCCAAACGTTTCGGTATTAATCCTTCCACCGCTATTACCTGCGTAAAACCCCATGGCAATTCAGGCCAACTCCTGGGCGTCGGTTCAGGGATGCATCCTTGGTTTGCCCCTTACTTTATACGCCGGGTGCGCATTTCCCACACCGATACATTACTCCAGATGGCCCGCGACCAGGGAGTGCCTTGTTTACCGGAAGTTGGTCAGTCCGAATCAACCGCCACCACTTTTGTTCTGGAATTTCCGGTTAAGGCGCCGGAAGGAGCGATTTTCAAGGATGAGGTTTCGGCCCTTGATCTGATGAAAGAATGGAAGAGGCTTAAAGAGCACTATGTGGAACACAATCCTTCGGCAACTATTTATGTCGGCCCCGATGAATGGATTGCCGTCGGTAATTTCGTCTACGAAAACTGGGATTGGATTGGCGGATTGTCCTTTCTGCCTCGTTCCGAACATGTTTATCAATTGGCTCCCTACGAAGCAATTACCAAAGAAGAATACGAAAGACGCGTCCGAACCATAGGCAAAATTGATTTTTCCAAACTCTCCCAATACGAGGCGTCCGACAACACTACCGGCGCGAAAGAATTCGCCTGTGTGTCCGGCGTTTGCGAAACCTAAGACTTTTTGAGAATACAACTTTTCGCAGGGGTTTCGAACGCGACGGCGCGAGAATTTCAGGATTTTTTAAGCTTCAAAAAATCCGTACCGGAGAAAAGTTTGTATTTCAAAAAGGTATAAGAGTATAATAGAGTTATGCTTTACACCAGAAAAGGGGACAATGGAACCACCAAGACCTTCGGCTGCAACCAAAGGATTTCAAAGAGTTCCACCGTAGCGGAGGCGCTGGGCGCGCTGGACGAGGCGAACTCATTTCTGGGTCTGGCTCGGGCCCGAACAGAGGGCAAGAGTTTCAAGGTTGGAAAGGAAAGAATAAACTTCGCCGAACTTATTTTGGAGGTGCAACAGAATTTGTTTATTGTCCAGGCGGAAGTCGCTGGCGCGGAGTTATTTATCAGCGGGGATAAAGTAAAAAAGGTGGAGGATATCGTGGACGGGATAGAGAGGATTCTCCCGCCGATTAAAAATTTCTTCATCAGCGGGGCCACCAAGGACGGAGCGGTTCTGGATATCACCCGGACCCTGGTCCGCCGCGCCGAGAGGAGAGTGGTGGCGGCCAAAGAGGAGGGCAAAATAAAAGTGAGCGATAAGACGATGGCCTACTTAAACCGGCTTTCCAGTTTGCTGTATGCCTTAGCCAGAATTTCCAGCCATCTCAAAGGCGCGGAGGAAATCAAGCCGGACTATAAATGAAATTATGAACCAAGACAGACAAGGAGAACTTTTGATTTTATTGGGCGCAATTTTCTGGGGACTCTTCCCAGTAATTACCATTCTTTCGCTCAATTATCTTTCTCCTCTTGCATCATTGGCCTGGAGCACTCTTTTTTCAATACCAGTCTTCGCCCTAATTTTAGGTTTTAAAAAAAATTGGAAAGAAATCACAGACCCCTCCGCCTTAAGAGACATACTCTTGATGACTTTTTTTACTGGTATATTGTATTATGTTCTGCTCTTCTCCGGCTTGCGTCATACCAGCGCCGGCAATGCCGGCATTATTGCTTTAACCGAAGTATTTTTCAGCTTTTTGCTTTTTCATGTTTGGCATAAGGATTATATTTCTAAAGGACACATAATCGGATCCTGTTTAATGCTGCTGGGTGCGATCGTCGTCTTGTATCCGAATTTGACAGAATTCAAAATAGGGGATATTTTGATTCTCCTGGCTGCATTTATTGCGCCCTTCGGAAACTTTTTCCAGCAAAGAGCCAGGAAAAAGGTAAGCAGTGAGACCATTTTATTTGTCCGGAGTTTGATTGCCACGCCATTTTTGTTCGCAATTGCTTATGTGTTCGGCCAAACCTCAACCTTATCTGGCGTAAGAGAATCCGTTTTTTTGCTTTTATTAAACGGCCTCGTTTTGTTCGGTTTTACCAAGATTCTCTGGGTTGAAGGTATCCATCGGATAAGCGTTACCAAAGCCAATGCTCTCTCCAGCATCAACCCGCTTGTCACATTATTATTTGCTTGGCTGTTACTAAGCAATGTGCCTACCGTCTGGCAAATATTGTCCCTTGCTCCGATGATTTCAGGGCTGATTTTGCTCGGGATAAATAAGAGGCCGGTTGAAGAGAAAATTTATAACTAAATACAAATATCACTTGAAATAGAATATTATCAAAACTGACGGCCGTCAAAAGTGTTAATAGTGCTGGTTGTTTCTTTTTGTTATTTTAAAAGTTTTGATATTTTTCCTGATTTTTAGTTCCTCTAGGCGTTTCAAAAAGCGTGCAGGAAGAGGGCCAGGTCCTATCCACAAACTTTGTTGCAACATTTTATAACCGAATATTTTTATTTGATTTCGGAGCCAATCGCGGGTAATTCTCTGGGGCCCGGGAATATCAAAAGCAATGATAGTATTGCTTGGTGCATTTTCTTTAAAAGGAGAGGGTATATAAGAAAATAAATTAATTTCTTTTGTGCGCAGTATACCTTTTTGAGTTAAAGACCAATTACCATTAGTATTTCTACAATAACCTTTTTTACCCAAGCGCGAAAGTGATACCTGGACACTTCCTTTTTTATACCTTGCAAATTCTCGCTCTCGGATAATAGAGTAAAAAGTTTTAACACTTCTTCCGTTTAACAATGTTGCAATTAAAAGATCCGCAATTGTTGGCGAAAATTTTTGCTTATAATTCATATTTATATCTTATCATATTTCAACACCTGTGTAAAAGTGATAATAACTATTCAAAATGAAACTCACCGGCCTTTTCGCGAACTTTAGACGAAAACACTGCGGTTGGATTCCTCCAAATCACCGCAGTGTTTTTTCACAAACTTGTCTCAGAATGACAAGTTTGTGATGATGTAGACCCTGACGAAATCTCTGTCGTGGCCTTTTTTGAATTGATAGGTGGTTACTAACCCCACCTTCAGCGCTTTGGCCCTTACAGGGAGGGGAAGGGGAAGAACCACTCTCGGGCCGATGCTGTGAGCATTGGTTTTCCCGAAGGAATGGATGTGTTCCGTCTCCACACCGGCCCGCATTCTCCACATATGCACTGGAGTATCCGCTGCAACCCACCAGAAAAATCTCTTTCTCTCGTTTCTGAAGGATTGCTGGATCTCGCCGGCGATTGCCACATGCGGAACTTGGTTGTTCACGAACCGCATGTTAAGAATCGAGTCCTTGTAGCCGTTCTGGTCGCGCTTTTGTCCCACAAGAAGCTCCAACCAGTTTTTCTTGTCGTGTTGCCATACGAAGCCACCGACAAGAAGCGTTGCTAGGCCATTATCTTTTACCGTTCCATCCGGTAGAATGTTCTCCGCCGTCACATCCGGTAGTATTCCCCAGAAGGCCAGACCGAAGCGGTTTTTTGTCTCGGGGTCGGCCTTGGGGAGAACCTGGATGTGAACGGGGATGCGCACCTGGGGGTCCGGCCCCTCCTGAGCGAATACCGAAGTCGGGAGGAGGGCCAAAAACAGAAGCCAAAACATTGATTTCATCACTATCTCCTTATTGTTTTAGGCACACACATATGGCGGTTTAATTAATTGATAATTGGCCAGAAATTCATTTGGTGTTTGTCCGTTTAAACCGCAATGTTCTAAATCATTGTAATATATGTTCCATTTTTCTAATTTAA
>Ga0209727_1000410_pt1 | contig 48928 bp, 47 predicted proteins | sample RifGroC1_FD_183995 | JGI IMG/M metagenome (GOLD analysis project Ga0209727, IMG submission 183995) | Groundwater microbial communities from Rifle, Colorado, USA - Groundwater C1 (SPAdes) (version 2) | ecosystem: Environmental > Aquatic > Deep subsurface > Groundwater | place: Rifle, Colorado... | reverse complement strand
TGTATCCGCGGGCTTTCAGAATAGCTCCGATCGACGAGGTGGTTATTCCCTTTCCTACTCCGCTCATCACTCCCCCCATGACGAAAATGTACTTTCGGTTCTCCATAGTTTTGCTTGTATCGCTAATTATTTACAGATAAAGAGCCGCTTTCCGCGACCCCCTTCTTATTGAAAATTGAAATTGCAAATCTTTCGAAAAAAGAGGCCTATTGGGCCTCCACGTTTACGGAAATCTTGGCGGTAATTCCGAATTCGAAAACGGCCTTGGCTTCCCCCTCGCCCAATTCCCTCATCGGCTTGAAATCGATGGCTTTTTCGGAAATATTGAAACCGTCCTTCTTTAGGGATGCGGCTATATCCTTGGCTGTTACTGAACCGAACAGTTTGCCATCCTTAGCTTTGACCTTGATGGTAACAGCTTTACCATCCAAGGAAGACGCGAGTTTCCGGACAGTGTCTTTTTTTTGCTCCAACTCCTGCTTTTGCTTATTTTCCTGCTGTTTCACTTTCTCGATAGCGGCCGGAGTGGCGGCTACGCCCAACCCCTTGGCTAAAAGGAAATTGCGGGCGTATCCGTCCGACACGTCCTTGATTTCACCTTTTTTTCCTATTTTCTTCACATCCTGGAGTAATACGACTTTCATACTTTTTTCACTTAACTGTTTTTCCTCTGCTATTATATAGCCTTTTTCCCAACTTATCAAATAATTATCTGGTTTTGCGCCTTCTTTCGAGGAATATATACAAAAACAAGGCCTGGGAGGCGATGGCTTTGAGGATATCCGGGTCGTCGAAGGTGTGCGCCGGGGTTTTTTTCTTGATCGTGAGAATGGAAACGATACCTCTGATATTCTCCGGGGACACAGTCACGATGTATTTGTCCGTTTCGAAATATTTTTTATTTTCGTCCAAGCAATGCCGCTGGGTCAGTTCGAATTTCAGATTTTTTTTGCTGCGAAGTTCCAGCATCTCCTCACAGGAATCCTTGACTACGAACGTCAGGCAATATTCGTCAGCTTTGGTAAGGATTTTGATTGCGGCCATAATATATTCAAAAGCTTCTTTCTCTCTGGCCAGAGTCATTTTAGACCAACCGGGGAGGCCCAGGGAGATATTTTTGAATATCTCCAGTTTCCTGTTTATCTCCCCGATGAAAGAATATGAGCTGGTCAGGTCCTTAGACATTCTGCTAGCTTCGCGTTGAGCCCTGGTCTTGTCTTTCTCATTGTTGGCGAGCTGTTTTTCCTTAATGAGATAGAAAACGAAGCCCAAACCTCCCAAAACGAAAATCGCCAATTCTTCCAGAGTTTCCTCCTCCAAGCCGAAAAAACCGTCGCGGAGCATGTCAGGGACGAACACCATTATCACGAATATGACCAGGTATATCCAGTACACTTATGTTTGCAGATAAAAATTACAGATGTTCCCGGTTAACTTCTATTACACGCTTAAACAAGCATTCTTTCAGGACGTTTTGGATCATTGTTTGTTTTTGTTTTCTATAACCCTAAGGCGTTTTTGCATTTCAGATATTCCCGCAGTTTTTCCCCCGTTTCAGGATGCTTGAGTGCCATATGGATCGTCGCTTTGACGAAATTGAATTTGTCCCCCGTATCTAACCATTCGCCCTCCAAAATTTTTCCGTAAATAGGTCTTCCCTTTTCCAGCATCAGATCAAAAGCGTCAGCCAATCTTATTTCTCCCGATTTCCCATGTTCCATGGTTCGCAGGACGTCGAACACCTCTGGGGTTATGACATATTTACCGACCGCCACAAAATTGGACGGGGCATCTTCAGGTTTCGGTTTTTCCACCATCCCCTTCACTTCGTAAGTATTTTCATCGAGCTTCACCCCGTCGATAACGCCGAATTTGGAAACTTCCTCGCGCGGAACTTCGCTTAGACCAATGACACTGTCACCATATTTCTCATATGTTTCAATGACTTGCTTTGAAGCAGGGACCTCGCTGTCATAAAGGCAATCTCCAAAAATCACCAAAGCCGGCTCGTCGCCGACGATATGTGCCGCCTGCAAAAGGGCATGTCCGTCCCCCAGCGGCATGGATTGGCGCACATAGGAAAACTTAGCCAATTTGGCGACCTTCCTGACTTCCTCCAAAAGATCGTGCTTGTTTTTTTCAACCAAAGTGTCCTCGAGTTCATAGGAAACGTCGAAATGATCCTCGATCGCACGTTTTCCACGTCCAGTCACGAAGATGATCTCTTCTATTCCCGAAGCGACAGCCTCTTCAACCAGATATTGAATAACCGGCTTGTCCACGACCGGAAGCATTTCCTTAGGTTGCGCCTTGGTGGCAGGAAGGAACCTTGTTCCGAAACCAGCTACGGGTAAAATCGCTTTTCTGACTTTTTTCATTTTTTTCCAATATAAAAAATTATTTTATAGCAATCTTTTTTTTGATCTTATTTTCAATTCTTCGTTGAATTCTCCGATAGCCTCTTCCAATACCGGATGGAAATTCCTGCTGATGCCTTTTTCCTTCACGATCATGCTCGCTTCCAAAAGCGAATCAGGGGTTCCGGCATCCAACCACTCGCCTTCGAACAATGTGACTTCCAACTCTTTCTTTTTGAGGTATGCCCTATTCACGTCCGTTATTTCTATTTCCCCACGATCCGAAGGTTTCATGTCTTTCGCGATTTCAACACAACGGTTGTCATAGAGGTAAAGCCCCGTTACGGCGTAGTCGCTTATCCATTCCTTAGGCTTTTCGACGATTTCAATCGCCTTGTTATTCTTGTTGAATTTCACCACTCCGAACCGCTCCGGATCGGAAACCTTTTTCGCGAACACATGGCCGCCGGATCGGAAAGCTTTGATCTGAGCTGAAAAATCGTTTTCGAATATATTGTCGCCCAAAATAAGAGCTACATTATCATCTCCTATATGGTTTTCTCCCAATGTCAGGGCTTCGGCAAGTCCTCGCGGGGTCGACTGGACTTCGAAAGTGATATGGATACCATGCTTTTTCAAGAGGGATCCCAGGAGGTTTAGAAATTGTCCGCTATGCTCGGGCGCGACGATAACCAGGATCTCTTTGATACCAGCCTTGATGAGTGTGTTTAGTGGATAAAAAATCATTTGCCTGTCATAGACGGGCAAGAGCTGCTTGCTTGTCGTCGCAGTCATCGGGAAAAGCCTGGTGGCGGTTCCTCCGGCCAGGATTATTCCTTTCATTTTTCTTTTCCTTGATTTGCATTGTTCCATAATCAGCGCTGTCATTCCGGACTTGATCCGGAATCCCCATTTTCAGTGCATAGCACCCTTTCTCACGAGATCCTGAAACAAGTTCAGGATGACACTTATTAAATTTCTTATTACACTTTCGGATAAATCGGGTATTTTTTACAAAATCTTGTGACCTCCTTCCTTATCTTCGCCAGTTTCGCCGTGTCTCCGTGAGCGCTTAGGATTTCATCTATCCAGGACGCGATCTGTTTGATTTCCTTCCCTTTCATTCCTCGACTGGTAACGGCTTGTACGCCGACGCGTATTCCACTGGGATCCATCGGGGAACGAGGATCGTCAGGGATCATATTCTTGTTCACCGTGATACCCGCCTCATCCAAAGCATGTTCCGCCTCTTTTCCGGTTACTCCCTTGCTGGACATGACGTCCACCAGGACCATATGGTAATCCGTCCCACCGAACATTATTTTGTAACCCTTTTTCAAAAGCTCTTTTTCCAGAACTTTCGCATTCTTGATCACCTGCTTGGCATATGATTTGAACGCAGGCCTGAGAGCTTCCCCGAAAGCGACGGCTTTGGCGGCTATGTTATTCATGTGCGGTCCGCCCTGGAAACCTGGAAAGGTGGCCTTATCGATCGCCTTGGCAAACTCGGCTTTGCACATGATCATCCCGCCGCGAGGTCCGCGGAGAGTTTTGTGCGTGGTGGTCGTTACTATGTCGAAATATGACACAGGGTTTTTAATAGCCTTTCCAGCGATGAGTCCCGCGATGTGGGCGATATCGAACATGGAAATCGCGCCGACTTTCTTGGCGATCTGCTGGAATCTCTCGTAGTCGAGCTGTCTCGTGTAGGCGGAAAAGCCGGCCAAAATCAATCTGGGCTTGTGCTCAAGTGCCATCTTCTCCAATTCGTCATAATCGATTTTTCCGCTCGCATCAGTCTTGTAGCGCACGAAGTTATAAATCTGAGCCGAAAGCGTGACAGGATGGCCATGGGTCAGGTGCCCCCCATGCGACAGGTCCATTCCCAAAACGGTGTCCCCGGGCCTCAGGACCGCGCTGTAGGCGATCATATTGGCCGGCGCGCCGGAATGCGGTTGGACGTTCACATGCTCAGCACCGAAAAGCTTCTTAGCTCTTTCGATTGCCAATGCCTCGACGACATCCGTATAATCCTGACCGCCGTAATATCTTTTTCCAGGATAGCCCTCGGAGTATTTGTTCGTAAAAACAGTTCCAAGCGCTTCAAGAACAGCTTTGGAAACATAATTTTCCGAAGCGATAAGCTCCATGCCTTCCTGCTGGCGCTTCATCTCTCCTGATATAGCTTCAAAAACGGCTTTGTCCTGTTTTTTAACTTCGTTCAATGACATAGGATCTATTAAACAGTTAACGGGTTAACGTGTTCACGCGTTATTTCTTTTTTCCAACCCGTTAACTCGCAAAACTCGTTAACGGACCAATGATAAATTATTTATTCTTCAGGTATTCCCTCAGGGCTAATTTCCAGCTTCTCATCGGGTTAAGCTTCGTGTTGAGAAACGTCGAGACGTAGGGCCTCTGGGCGGGACGAGGAAACTCGTCGGAACCGACCGGAACCACTTTAGCCTTTATCTTAGCCTGCTTATATAATTCTAGAACAGCTTCATACCATGTGCAAGCACCCTCATTGAAGACATGGTATATCCCGTAGGGCTTCTCAGCCTCGATGATTTCCTTGGTCTTTTTGGCCAAATCCGGCGCGTAGGTGAAACAGCTCGTCTCTTCATCAACTACTTTGACCTCCGCTTTGCTTTTTTCCGCCTTTTTGCCAACTTCCAACATCACGTCGAAGAAGCTCCTTTTGGCGCCATCAGCCTTGGCCGGTTTTCCGAACAATTTCGAAAGACGGATGATGTAGTATCTCTCTCCATTTTTCATGACGTTTTCCTCTCCCATCAGCTTGCTTTTACCATATTTTTGTACGGGCTCAGCCAGGGCGTCCTCCCTGAAACCAAGTTGTGGAATGAAACCTTCATGAAGGGTGCATGATCCGCATGATCCCGCACAGCCTTCCGGCTCTGGAATATCCGGCATCCCGGAAAAAACGTAATCCGTGGAGTAGTGCACGAGAGTGGCGTCCAGTTTCTTAGCAATCTTGGCCAGATATCCCGGGGCCTTCACGTTGAGATCTTTCGCCTTTTCAAATTCAGCCTTGTCTTTCTCGCATTGGTCAACCGCGTTATAAGCCGCGGCATTGATGATGACACTCGGGGCCAGCTCCGAAATCTTTTCACTCGCCTGTTTTTGATCCGTGATATCGATATCCTCGCGGTCCCAGGCGGTAACCTTGAAATCCTTGTCTTTTTTAAAGACACTTACCAGTTCCTGTCCAAGCATACCCTTAGCGCCTATTATTAAAACCTTCTTTTGCATATGTTTGAAAAAATTAAATGTTTAATATTTTTTCTTCAAGATACTTTTTCACTTCCAATTGCCTTTCAAAACCGTTTTCCAGCTCCAGGCTTATGTATTCCGGCAGGTAATTCCTATATTTTTTCAAATAATCGATTTCTTTGTTCTTTTTCAGGTAGTGGCAATCGCGCCCTCCATGAAATAGAGTGTACAAGCTTAGTGGCATTGTTTTCACTGCGGATACATGCAACATCCTATCTTATAATCCCCAGCCAGTCCGTCAACCATTTCAGCTATGGATGATTTTTTGAGCCTAGCGCTCTCCCAATGGGAAAAGTCTATGCAAAGACCGCCGCACATATCCAAGCATTGCCTGCTTATTCCATAAAACTGGTTTTCAATGAAAATATCAGGTAAATATACATCAAAAGGGGGTTTCTTGTAATAAGCGAAGTGCTTGCCATGGATATTGAAAACTTTGGCCCCGTACTTATTTCTAAAAAGCTCCAATTCCCAATGCTCCATATCTTGCCTTAGATGGACATGTGGCACCTCGAGACCGTCAATTTTCTCAAGCAAATCATATAACTCCCTGCGCTCGTTTATTTCCAAAAACGTCGGGAAAAGCGCGATCCTTTTGATTCCGAATTTCTTCATTTCCTCCACCTTCCCCCTCCAATCGGATTTAGGGGTTGTTGTCAGCCCAAGTAATATTTCGTGTTTTTTATTTTCCATTTCCCTGTTTTAAAAACGGACACCCACTACTATTATTGGTAGAATAGTAGTATTTGTCGGTTTATTTTTTTTCGTATTGTTTTTGGTAATAATCCTTGTAATCCCCGCTTTTGATATTCCTCCACCAGGGTTCGTTTTTTTGGAACCACTCGACGGTTTTTCTGATACCTTCCTCGAAAGTTATTTGCGGCTCCCAGCCGAGTTCATTTTTTATTTTGGAAAAATCGATGGCGTAGCGCCTGTCGTGCCCCTTCCTGTCCTCGACATACTCGATCCAGCTTTCATCTCGGCAAAGCAAGCCCAGGATCGTCCTGGCGATTTCGATGTTCGGTTTTTCCCCGTCTCCACCGACGCAATAAGTTTCCCCGATTTTCCCTTTGTGGATTATGACGTCGATCGCCCTGCAATGATCTTCCACATGGAGCCAGTCGCGGACTTGCAAACCGTCTCCATAAATCGGAATTTTTTCACCTTCAATGAGATTCGTGATGATGAGCGGGATCAGTTTTTCCGGAAAATGATAGGGGCCGTAGTTATTCGAACAGTTCGAAATGGTCACAGGCAAGCCATGGGTGTGGAAATAGGCCCTCACCAAATGGTCTGAGCCGGCCTTGGAGGCGCTGTATGGGCTTCTGGGGTCATAGGGTGTGGTCTCATCAAATGGCGCGTCTTGGGTCCCCAGGGAGCCGAAAACCTCATCAGTGGAGACGTGATGGAAACGTTTATTGCCAGTTTTTCTGGCCGCTTCGAGCAAGGTGTGCGTCCCGATAACGTTCGTGCGTACGAAAGCCGCGCTGTCCAGAATGGAACGGTCCACGTGCGATTCGGCCGCGAAATGCACAATGATGTCGACTTCCTTGGCTAATTCGTCGACTAATTTGGCGTCGCAAATGTCCCCTTTGACGAATTTGTGCCTGAGATTTCCTTCCAAGCTTTTCAGATTCTCCAAATTCCCCGCGTATGTCAGCGCGTCCAAATTGACGATTTCATAATCAGGATATTTATTCAAAATATGATGGACGAAATTGCTTCCGATGAATCCAGCCCCGCCCGTTACTAAAATTTTCATAAAAATTTCAAAAGGATAAGTTAAGATCTTTGAATGCCGGGTGAGCCTTGTCTTTCTCCGACAAAATAGGGTTGTCTATCGGCCAATAAATTTTCAAGTCCGGATCGTTCCAAACGATCCCTCCTTCGCTCCCTGGAACATAAAAATTGTCGCATTTGTATTGGAACTCCGTGTAATCCTCCAAGGTGCAAAAACCATGCGCAAACCCCCTCGGAACATAGAGCATCCAGAAATTGTTCGCGGTCAGCTCGAACCCTTCCCATTTTCCATAGGTCGGAGAATCCTTGCGAAGGTCCACGATGACATCGTACACTGCGCCCTTGGTGACCCGCACCAATTTCGCCTGGGCATCGTCCCCTTTTTGGAAATGCAAGCCCCGAAGAACGCCCTTGGTCACAGATAAAGAATGGTTGTCCTGGACAAAGTCCGATTTTATCCCGACCTCTTCGAATTTCTTCTTGGAGTAAGTCTCCATAAAAAATCCCCTTTCGTCTTGGAACACCTGGGGCTTAATAAGATACGCGCCACCTAGGGTAGTTTCTTTTATTTCCATAATATTCCGTCATCCCGGACTTGCCGTGCCCTCCTTTGGAGGGATCCGGGATCTGCATTATATTAGTAAAAGATTCTGAATCAAGTTCAGAATGACATTGGAATTTTACTATATTGCTTTATAAAAAGCAAAAACCGCATCCTGACTTGCGGGATGCGGTCTATTGGCGACACCTATCAAATTTCGTCATTCGCATTGATCAGCAATCTGTATTTTTTTATGCCTCCTTCGTCGTCCGTTTGGTACAAAAGAAATGATTCCTGATCGGAATCGGTGTACGTGCGGTTTTCTTGCGAGATCTCTTCGAAAAGATCTTCGGCTTCGTCAGGGGCCAACCCGTTAGCGATAAAATATCGGATTATTTCGTCGCTCATCTTGGTCTTACTTCTGATATATACGTAAATATCCCAAGAAAACCATTTCTTGAATTTTTTCGCCCCCATCTTGCCTCTTTCATCCGCAAACTCGTATCTCTTATCGCGTATCAAGAATGAGAATATCGATTCGTCGCCCATCGGCCATCTCCTTTTTAAAGGTACTTTCTCTACTGCTCCAATCTTCCCAAAACCACATCCGAATTCATCCTGAATTCATAATCTTTCCAGACTCCGTTTTTGTCCTTGACGTGCACTCCCACGGGAATATCCAGAACACCGGACTGCTTTTGGATTTTGAGGTCGTAAGCGGAATCGGAACCTATTCCCTTGGGAAGATTATAAACCAACTCAATGGTTTTTTCCTGACCGATCGGAACGTTCACGCCGCCTCCGAAATATTGCCTGCCCAGCTCTTCGCCAAATCGAACATCATCGAAATTTTGCCACTGCGTCAGCCAGGAACCCCGGGGCACATAGACCCGAAGATATGAGAAATAATTCCTGGTCATCCAGTCTTTCTGTTTGGCGGTGTGCTTATAGGTGATTTTCAATTTAGCGACCGGGACTTCACCTGAAAGGTCGACGACATAATCAACCGCCCTGTTCACGTAATAATCGCTCTTGAAGGATCCGAGGTTCGCATCCACCATCATCAGATAATCTTTTCCCCAGGAGCTGTCGACCTCACCGGACCACCCGGCTGCCACGGCTATTTTTTGAATTTCAACATCCTTGAAATATAGCTGTATCTCTTTTTTATTCAAGTCTTCCAGAATCGTTTTCGCCAAGCCCAATTTGCGGTTTATCGGAAGGGTTGAGACCTTTTTTTCGATTTCCTCAGCCAATTCCCTCATTACGGATTTTCTTTCGACCCTCTCGATACCTTGCTGCTCGAAAGCTTTCTCCACCTGGTATTCCAAGGTGATGACCCCGTTCTCGCTGTCATATGTCCCAGGATAATCCTCAAGTTTTATGGGGCCCGTGACCTTAAGTATCGACTCAAGGACATTGGTCGTTATCCCGATCACTCCGTCCAGGCTTTCTTGTCCTCCTCCCAGGCGATAAAATTCCTCCGCTTTCTCGGCATTTACCTCGAAAGACGGAGAATAATTGGAATCCCGAAGCTTCCAAGATTTCACTCCCAGAGCCTCCCTCATTGGATACGGAGGTTCCATGCCTTCAGGAATGAGGCGATCAAAATTGGACAGGTCGTGCGTCTCAATGGAAACCATCTTGCCGTCTTTCATTTTCAAAATACCGAAGGTCCCGATGAATCCTCCCCCAGGCCTAAGCTCCAGGTTGTTCTGGAAAAGGACCATGAATGTTTTCTCCTCCCCGTCTTTTTTCAAAAGATAGTCTGATATTTTCGCGGCGTTTTTATAATCCTCTCCGTCTCCGCCCACAAAAGGCACGAACTCCAAAGCCGGCGCCATTCTCTGGATGCCGCTGTTCTTGAATTCCCAAAAGGCGGCCCAAAGCGCCAGGAAGATGGCGGAGCAACTCCAGAATATTATCCAGAATTTTAAACTGCGCTGTTTGGACATAAAGAGAGGAAAATTCTAAGCACTAAATTCTAAATCCTAAACGATTTTAAATTTTGGTTTTATTTAGAAATTAGATATTAGGAATTAGAAATTATGCGTCACATGTCCCCTTTGAGAAGCTTGTTTAGTCTTTCCCTGAGTTCCTCTTCCGAAGGCTCCTCCTTTTTCATCTCCACGAAACTTTGCGGCTCCTCAAGCTTCTCTTCGTTTTTTTCCATTTTTTTCCCGGGTTCCTCGAAAGGGAAAAATTCTTCAGCTATCGGGAGATTGGCCGGAGCAGAAGCGCTCCTAGCAGGCCCCTTCGGTATCTCAGGAAAGTTCGGATAATCGCCTTTGTCAAAACTAGCGACTTCTTCTTTTTCATGTTCTCCCAAATCGAAATAGGGCGCCGCAGGGACATCCCCCCCCATGGCTTCTTCTTCGAAATGATAAGGAATGTCCTGTGGAAGCCCTTCTTCCTGTTTACTTGCAGGTGATTCTTTTTCTTCGGTCTTTTTGGCGAATCTTTGTTTCAAATCGGCAAGCGGACTTTTCTTGAAGGAAGGTCTTTTCGGCCCGCCTCGACTCGCGGAGATAGCCGCTCGCCGACGCGAGGCGGGTCCGGACGGTTTTTCCAAAAATTCAAGCGAGTAATTCAAGAGCAATGAGGCCGCGAAACCGGAAAGAAGTGAGAGTAGTGCTGTGAAAAACCAGTTCCTCCATGAGGCGGAAACGAGGGGTCCGTCGATAATGCTGATGTTGAGATCGGTTTTGATGTTATAAAAATTTCCCACCACGTTGAAAAGCGTGTCGGAGGTTTTCCGCGAAAGCAGTTCCGCCTGCACGGGGGTTTTCCCGAAAACGGAAAGCGTGACGATGGTCCCTTGGTCGGATTTCCCACTGGAAACCTCGACTTGCCTGTTCCAGAGTTTTTTTCTTTCCCTGGGGTTTTTCCCGACAAAACCGTCTTTAACATCGGGATTGAATTTCAAGAGTCTTTCATAAAACGAAAGCGTCCTGGGGAATTCCGCGATATTTTCCACCACGGGTCCCGCTTGCCTGGAAAGGGTTTCGCTTTTCACCGCGACCAAAATAGTGACTGTCGATTTATATTCCTTAAATGCGTCGGCCAGGATAAACAGCGCCGTTACTGTGAAAATGACGCCCACGACCGAAACGCGGGTCCAAAAACGTCTTTTCTTGGGGATGTTTTTTTCTTCGTATGGATTGTTCATCTGTTTTGAATATAGGCTTAAAATAAGTGCTTGGCAACATATAAATATAACAGCCTGAGTCGAGAATGTCAACCCTGTTAAATGCCGTCTACGGCAATTTTGAGAAACAAAATTATTTAACAGGGTCAACCCTGTTAAATGCCGTATGCGGCACCGCCCCGAGGCGGATTTAACGGGGTCAACTACGGAATATTACAATTTTGACAACAAAAAAAACAGCCTTCGTGGAGCTGTTGGAAAAATGGTTTGGGCAGCGTCTTCAGTTGAAGATCACTGCCCCTCCTCTACATCTATGTCTTGCGACCTTCACGTGGAAGGTTTTTTTGCAAAGTCATGTTTGGAGTTGTCGTATAGGCTGGCCTCTTGAATATTGTTTTACGGTTTTAGCATATTGAACGGTCCGTCACCCACCTCTGGCGGTGTGTTCTGCCTTCCTCTGGAAGTGCAGAATCGGAAACCCCTCTGGGGAATTCCGAACGATTTTTGAAACGAATGTTTCAATTTGGGGTCCGGACTTTTTTTAGGAGTCCGGACCCCTGGTTGACATCAGCTGATCTCGAGCTCGGAAGGTTTCCGGCTTTCGAACAGCAGAATGACCTGCTTCTCGCGTTCAGTCGGAGCAGTGGGAGGATTCGCCTTGAGGGCGCAGTACTCCTTGTAGCTCCGGCGGACGGAGTCTTTCAGTTTTCCAACATTACCGCTGGATTCCGACCGGATGATCTTGGACGGATCGGTAACCGGCCTGGTGACCGATTCCGGGACATGGAGCATAACGTAACGCTCTCCGTCCGCGGTGATGGGCGGGGTATATTTCAGATTCTTCCCGCACACATCAGAGATGTCCAGAGTCACCGGTTCCGCCTTGCGGACAGCTTTCGCCACCCGCTCCGGCATATCGGAAAGCTGTGTTTCCACAGCTGCAACGCGCGTCGACAAATTGTCGACAGCTACGCGATTCTCCGCAAGACCCGTAGTCACCGGTTCCAATGATTGGCCCAGGTGATTTCGGTTGCGGCGTCCGGACCAAACCATGCAAACTGCGGCAATGATAATGCCTGCTACAAGCAGAATAATCATTCCGTACAGCGTGAGCCAACCCAGAGAGTTGACGGCGCCGTCGACGATGTCGATTTTTCTGTCGACTTCTCCGACAGCCTTTTTGTTATCCTTCGCGTCCTTGAAGTTTTCAGCGCCAAGACGTACGACGGTAACAAGAGCTCGGTTGGTAATCTCAGCCTCGCGCTTTGCCGCCGCTCTTGCTGCGGCCATCTGCTTCTCGGCGCGTCTCACCTCTTTGGTAAGAGCGTCTATTTCCACCTGGGTTGCCTCGTAGGACGGGGCATAACCAGTGGAACCGCCCAGCGACGAAATGTCTTCCGCTGCGAACCCCTGCGCCAAAGGCGCGAGGGTCCAAACCATGATCAGCATGATGATGATACCGACAATCTTTTTCATAGTATTTTCCTCCTTGGAAAAATCGGTTGAGGAGCGGGTCTCTTGCGAAACCCGCTCCCGAAGATTGATGTCAGCGTTTCATGTCAGCTTGTTCAGCCGGCATGGTGCGATCGCCTTTGAGGTGAAGCTCCTTGCTTTTGGCAAAGGAAAGCTCCGCCTCGCGTCCGTTGAGCTCCCTGACGGCCAAAGCCCAATTATAATGGACTCTGTAGAGAACTGCCAGCGCCCCTTCCAGGTCGCGGGTCCTCTTGCCGCTCGGTTCCCTGCCTTCCAGGAAATTCCTTTCGGATCTTCCGTAAGCATACATCGCCTCATGGAGATAGCGGGGATCATTGGTGCAATACCAGAGATCCATGTCGGCATCCCCGATCTGCTTCCAAAGAAGCTCGTTGTTCAGGCATTCATCGGGACAGTTCAGCGTCCCCTCCCTTAACGTTTCGATTCGCAGCAAAAGCGCTGACGGATCGCACGGCTTGGGCTGGGGCAGCTGCACAACCGGCGGAGCCGGCTGTCCCCCACATATCTCGGCTGAAAAGCCTTCAATGCGGGCGAACACGAATGCCGCGCCCGTCCCACCTTCCTGGGTATTCGTCCCGTTGGCGAACGCCGCATTTCCTGCGACGGAGCCACCGGTGGTGAACGCCCGAGTGATGGTTGAAACGACGGCTGCTAAATCCACGCCTCCCGCTCTTGATTCGGCGTACATCTGGAGATATTGGTCATAGGGGATCAAAATATTCGCCCCATAGTCCATAGCGTCCAGATATGCCTGCGCATTGTAGTACATGGGCAGGACCGGCTTATCCTTCTTATGTTTACTCACGTAAACGAAGGCGCCGGCAATCTGGATGTTCGCCAGGCCGAAACTCTCCAGTCTCTTCATTTCCATGAAGTAAACCGGAGCGTGGTTCGGAAACTGACTGAACTGCCTTTTGATGAACGGATGGGAAATAATCCTCCCGCTCACTGCGGCCCAATTCTCAGACCCCGACCTCTCCATCGCGTCGACGATTATCTGGAAATTCGCCGCATTAAAGGGTTCGCACTCGCCCATGAACGCCGAAATCGACGATTGGACGGCCAAATGCCCGCTACTGGGCATCGCGATCGGCAACTGCACCCCGTGCGAAAACGCCTGGGGAAGAGCGCCGATGCTCCGGCTGTTGTCCTCGAAATTAACCTCGGAGATGGACTTGGAATTACCCGAGTCCTTGATTGTCTGCTTCTGCTTTTGCAGTTGCTCTTGTTGCTGCCACTGGTCCTGATCCTGTTTGAGGCCAATACCGATTTTAATAGTGGTGTCGTCCGCCAGCACGAAGCTTGCGGAAAAAGAAAACAGAACTGCCAACGCTACCACTTTCATCGCAACCTTTTTCATGGTTTCCTCCTGATATGGGTTCGAAGTTCCTTCCGTTCAAATATATAAACCGTAACTATTCGGTTGTCAAAGAATAACCTATACTTTCACGGAGCTTTCCGGATAAACCGTAAAGCGCCGAATCGAATATATGTAATAATTGTTAACTTGCTATATTAGCAGAAAAAATGGGTTTTGTCAATGGTATGCCTAATTTTGGCCCAAACAAGGCGCAATTCAGCTAGAGAATATTTAAAATTCTTGCAAATTGCGCCTTGTTTTTATTTCACGATTTCCGCTTTAACAATGACCCTTTTCAGAGTCGTTCCCAGCGGCCAGCAAGTCGACAAGGTCAGCGTCGAGCCTTTTGTTTGAGCGAAGATCCTTTCATCGTCAGCCGAAGTGGTGAATTTCTCACTAACCTTGAAGCGGTAAAGAATAGTCCTTCCGTTTTTCTGGGTAGCTTTGACGGTCACGACATCCCCGATTTCCAAATCATTGAGATTTTTGAATACATGGTTGTAATCACCCTTGGCCCAGACGTAGTTACTTGAGTGGCCGGAAATGACCGCATTGCCGCTTTGTCCTGGGGCGGCAGAATTTGGATAGTGACTCAGGCCGTCTTCGAGGTCTCTGAGCATATCCTTTTCACTTTCGCTTTTTGACCAGACCATCGGCGCTTCAACGGAGATTTTGGAAATGGAAACTTCCATCAGAGGCTTGGCATCTCCGGACGCGTCCGGATCATATCCGTTAGCCACCTCTTCCCTGTCCGAATATCCATCCTTGTCCGTATCTGCGACATTGGGATCGGTCAGATGTACGAATTCCTGATAGTTCGAAAGACCGTCACCATCGGAATCGGAATTATAGAGGTCCTTTCCGGAGAGCGCATGGACTTTCGCCCATTGGGCGAAATCCGCAAGGCCGATTTCTCCCGAACCTATTTCCGCCTTGAGCTCATCGCGAAGGTTCAACTCCCTGATGGCTTTTTCTTGGGGGGATTCTTTTTGGGAAAAATCCAGATCAAAGTTTACCAGATAGAAGATCCCCAAAAGTATGGCTAAAAAAAGGCCGGTAAAAAACACGGCCTTTTTTAGTTGATATCCCGATTTTGGAAAAACATTCAACATCGGATTTATGCTTATATCAAGTTAGGTTTAAACGAAATATCTCTTTGTTCCAACGTAAGCGGCTATGGAAGAAATAATAGTCAGTCCAGCTGCTGCGGTCGCTCCGCTTCCAGTGGCAGGAACCCTTTTCTTGCGATCATCCTTTTTCTTCCTTTTCTTGTCTTTGTCATCATCGTCGTCATCGTCGTCATCATCCTTGTCGACATCTACGTCGATTTTTTGCTCTTGGGACTGTGACTGGGATTGATCCTGGGATTGGACCTGGGACTGCGATTCAGATTGGGAATCTGAGTAAGAGTCGGAATCGGAATAGGACTGATCGGACGAGTCATCCTGGTAAGATGATCCCGGATTGGATTGTGACTGCTCCTGCTCTTGTTCCTGGCTCTGTTCCTGTGATTGCGATTGTGATTGCTCCACGTCGATGTCTATCTCGATGTTCGTTTCACCATAAGTGGTGCGCGCCAAAGACAAAATGCCGATAGCCACGATAACCACTACGGACATATAGATTGAGACTCTCTTCTTCATATGCTTATTTATAAAAAATAAATTAATTAACGCTTCTTTTGCGAAACATTAGAGGTTAGCATAAAACGGTATTTTTGTCAAGTACGCACAAACAAAAAACCTCCGCTGGGCAGCGGAGGTTTTTGAGTTTTATTTGAAGTGTTTTTTAGAGCTGCAACGGGATTTTCAGTTCCTCTTCCCCGCGGAAAACGGTCAATTCAACCTGATCGCCTTTCTTGTATTGGTTTATTAGATTGGAAAGCGGATTTGAAAGATCCACGTTTTTATCGTTTACGGCTGTGATGATGTCATTGATCCTTAGTCCCGCTTTCTGCGCCGGCGAGCCGTCGATCACTGCCAAAGATGAAAGTCCTGAAGGAGAAAAGACGAGGGCTCCGCGGTCCTTTTTTACGTCATGCGAAAGCGTGTATTCTTTAGTGATCGTGATGTAATAAGCTCCCAAAAACGGCGTTTTCTCCAGATCCCCGTTAAGCACCCTGTCGAGGGATTTTTTAACTGCGTTCGAAGGTATTTGGAAAAAGAAATCCTGGTTGTCGATGGAGATTTTTCCATTGATTCCGACCAAGCTTCCACCGTAACTTATGACCGGTCCACCCAAATAGTTTTGCTGGTTATCGAAATCCGTCTCGAAAACCCCTTCCAATTTCTCGGAGGATGCGACCGTCTTTCCGCTTAGATTGAAAGACTTATTGATGTTACTAAGAAGTCCTGCGGAAAACCTGTTCTGGTATTCACTGAAAGAGTTACCGATAGAAACAAGTTTTTTACCGGGCTTGAAATCGTCGGAATTGGCGAAATCAATGGATGGCAGGTTACTGGCTTCGATTTTGAGATAGGCAAGATTGGAAAACTCGTCTATACCGAGAAGCTTGGCGTCGTATTTGTCGTTGTTATAAAGCAACACCGCATAGCTGGCGTCGCTCTCAAAAATGGTGTCCTTATAGGTAACGATAACTCCGTCGCCGGTGACCAAAATTCCGGTCCCGCTTATGCTCTCCGGTCTCACTTCCCTGCCTCTGGCAGATTGAGCCCTGGAATCGATGGAAACGATGTTAACGACCGCGGTCGAGGCGCGTGAAGCTATCTGATTGACCGAATCATCCTCTTTAACCGTAACCTGCTCGGTCTTGTTGATTATGGTGACATTCTCGGAAGCGTTCTTGAAAAAGGAAAACTTTCCAAAGAAGGAATTTTCGCTGAGGCGTGGAAACAGATATCTCTCCATGTAGGCTCCGCCCAATCCGCCCACCGCAAACACTGCCACAAAAAAAAGAGCCCCCAGTGCCACCAATTTTCCCTTATTATTGCTATTTTCCATTTTTATACTAAAAAAATTATTATTAAATCGCGATCAGACCACAGGCAGCCACCTGGAGCTCATCAAAACCATAGTAGCAAGAATGCCAAAAAAGACAATGTTTGTGACCACTCTGCCCTTGGACATTATTTTCAAAAAGTAACTTTGCACCATATCCCAAAGAACATAATAGAAAATCAACATCGTCACCCCGGTCGTAAGGTAACCAAAAGGCCAGAAATTCAGAACCCAGGAAATCTCCGTCATGGCCAGTCCGATGACCAGGCTATACAGCCAGACTTTCCCTTTATCCTCCTCAATGAGCTGGAAATATTGGTAGCTTATGAGTGTCGTGGGCAAAAGGAAAAGGATCATCACGACCCAAAGAGGAATGGAAAAATTCAAATATATTCCATACGCCGAACAGTAGAAAAGGAAAATGGCCGAGACCGCGGTCGCCGCGATCATTCCCCTTGCCGTCTGGTCCTTGTGGCAAGACTTGAATCTATAAAGCCCAAGCAAGCAGAAATAGTAAACTATGGAAGTCAGGACAATGAAAGCGAACTTCTTGGTATCCGAATCAATGAAAGCCAAGAGGCCCACCGAAGAAAGTCCCAGCATTATCGGTATGGGAAGCATCGCCCATCTCTTCCCTATCTTAAGCGCGCTGACTCCTAAAACCAGGACGTAGACAATGGTAATCAGGAAAAGTAGCGAGAGGTTGCCAGATACAAGGGAAGAAAGAAAATCCGAAACCGACTCGCGAACGACCGCTTCCAAGATCAGGAAAAATAAGACGCTATGCATGAAAACACGCAAGTGGAAAAACATATTTTGTTTTTTATCTTCACTTTTGTTTATAAGGAGAACTCTATCCTATCGTTTTTCATCGACACTTTCACCTTGTCTCCTTCTGTTATTTTACCCTCTATGATTTTTAATGCAAGTTCATCCAATATTTCGCTCTGGATCACCCTCTTGAGCGGCCTGGCCCCATAGAGCGGATCGTATCCTTTGCCTGAAAGATAGGTCCGAACCGGCGCCTGGATCCTGAGGACTATGCTCTTTTTCAAAAGCCTTTCTTGCACGTTCTGAAGCTGAAGATCCACGATCTTTTCCAGATCTTTTTTTTGAAGGGGATGGAATATTATTATCTCATCGATCCTGTTAAGAAACTCCGGCTTGAAGTTCTCCCGAAGACTCGCCATGACTTTCTCCCGCATTTCTTTTTCGCCGACCCCGGAATCTTTTCTTTCCCCTTGGAATCCCACGGTTTTAGAGCGATAAATTATATCAGATCCGACATTGGAGGTCATAATGATTATGGTATTTTTGAAATTGACGATCCGTCCTTTCGCGTCAGTCAGCCGGCCGTCGTCCATGATTTGCAAAAGGATGTTGAAAACTTGCGGATGGGCTTTTTCAATCTCGTCGAAAAGCACGACACTGTATGGATGCCTCCTGATAAGTTCCGTGAGTTGCCCTCCTTCTTCATATCCGACATACCCCGGCGGAGAACCTATGAGCTTGGCCGTCGAATGAGGTTCCATATACTCGCTCATGTCCAGCCTTATCAAGGCCCTTGTATCGTTGAAGAGGAATTCCGCCAACGTCTTGGCCAATTCGGTTTTCCCCACGCCAGTGGGCCCAAGGAAGATGAACGAGCCGATAGGTTTGCCCTCCTCGGAAATGCCGGCTCTGGATCTTCTAATCGCGTTGGAAACGACTTTGATGGCTTCGCCCTGTCCAATGACTTTTTTCTCGAGTTCCATTTCCATCTCAGCCAACTTCTCCATTTCCCCTTGGAGCATCTTCATGAGGGGGATCCCAGTCCAGCGTGAAACGACCCTGGCAATATCCTCTTCGGTGATTTCCTCTTTTAAGATGGAATTTTCCTTTTGGATTTTTCCCAGCTTTTTTTCCTCCTCTGCCATTTTCTTTTCCAATTCGGGAATCCTGCCATAACGGATCTCAGCTACCTTATCCAACTCACCTTTCCTTTCTGCGAGCTCCGCTTCCGATTTCAGCTTATCTATTTCCTTTTTGTGCTGCCTGCTTTGGGTTATCAAATCCTTCTCCGTCCTCCATTGCAAAGTCAATGAATTCGATTTCTCCTTAAGCTCAGCCAATTCCTTGTTTATCTGCATTATCTTCTTGCGGGTATCTTTGGATTTTTCCCGCTGCAAAGCTTTCTTTTCAATTTCCAATCTGCGGATATTCCTTTCCAATTGATCGATTTCCGTCGGCATGGAATCGATCTCCATCCTGCGGGCCGAAGCCGCTTCATCGATAAGATCGACCGCTTTGTCAGGCAGAAACCTGTCGGAAATGTAACGCTGGGAAAGGGTCACGGCGGCCTGAAGAGCCTCGTCTGTAATCTTTACTCCGTGATGGAGCTCATATTTCTCCTTGATACCGCGAAGGATCGCGACAGTGTCCTCGGTCGAAGGCTCGCTCACATAAACAGGCTGGAAGCGGCGCTCCAAGGCTGCGTCCTTTTCGATATACTTCTGATATTCTTTGGTAGTCGTCGCTCCGATCGTCCTGAGCCTTCCTCTAGCCAGGGCGGGCTTCAGCATGTTTGAAGCATCCAAGGAGCCTTCGGTAGCGCCAGCTCCGACAAGCGTATGGAGCTCATCGATAAAGAGGATGTATTTACCAGCCGCCCTTTCCGTTTCCCTTAAAATAGCCTTGAGACGATCCTCGAATTCTCCGCGGAATTTCGCACCGGCCAAAAGCGCCCCAAGATCGAGCGAAACGATTTCTTTGTTTTTAAGATTTTCAGGAATGTCTCCGGATGCGATTCTTTGCGCCAAGCCCTCAACGATTGCGGTCTTTCCTGTTCCCGCCTCACCGATGAGCACCGGATTGTTCTTGGTCCGACGGCTGAGCACCTGCATAACGCGCCTGATTTCCTCGTCGCGCCCGATCACCGGATCGATTTTATCGGCGCGGGCCAATTCAGTCAGATTGATCGTGTATTTTTCGATAACCTGGAACTTTCCCTCCGGCTCCGGGGAATCCACTTTCTGCGCGCCCCTGACTTGGGAAATTATCTTAAGCGTCTCATCATATCCGACTCCGAACCCCTCCAGAAATTTTTTAGCCGGGGAGTTCGCGCCCAGAAGCGCCAGCAAAAGATGCTCCGTGGAAACGAATTCGTCGCCGATTTTCCCCATCTCGTTTTCGGCTTGCTCCAGGACCTGGACCAAGGCCGGGGTGACGAAAATCTGCCCAATTCCGCCCATAGCCATCTTGGGATATTTCCCGATTTCCACCATGGTGTCGCTTTTGATCTTCTCCGTATTGGCGTTAAGTTTTTCCAATATGACGGAAACTATGGAGCCCTCCTGGGAAACGAGGGCGTTGAGAAAATGAAAAACGTCTACCTGCTGCTGACCCAATGATATAGCAAGTTCTTGCGATTTTCGCAGGACTTCCTGGCTTTTTGTTGTGAATTTTCCTATATCCATAAATTCATTAAATCACTAGAGCATTAAAACAAATCGAAAATATATTTACTTGAAATCATATTATTCGAATACCCCTTGTTTTAATGCTTTTATGTTTTTATGCTTTAATGGTTTTTTTACTGCCTTTCCTCTAGAACGACCTGGATTTGTTTTTCAGCTCCCTTGCTCCAGATTTTCAAGGTGACGGTGTCACCTACTCTCTGCTCAGAAATGATGTCCCCCATCTGGTTGTTATCATCTATCTTCCGGTTATTTATCTCCAAGATGATGTCATTTTCCATCAAGCCGGCTTTATCAGCTGGTGAACCCGGAATAACGGCCAGTTCGGATAGACTGCTGCCGCGTTGGATCAAAACGCCGTAATCAAAAGGCAGATCATTATTGAGCTGCAATTCCCTGGAAAGCGGAATATATCTCACTCCCAGAAAGGGCACTGAAATTCTCCCTGTCTGCTTGACCTGATCAGTGACCCTTTTGACTTGGTTTATCGGAAGCGCGAATCCGATGTTTTGAGCTCCTCTGGCCATGGCGACATTCATCCCTACGATTTCCCCTTTCACGTCTATAAGCGGCCCTCCTGAGTTTCCAGGATTGATCGCAGCATCGGTCTGGATGATATCGGTAAGTCGCTCTGTCTGCGTTCCAAAATCAGTTCCCGCAATCACGGTCCTTCCGAGTCCGGATATTATGCCCCTGCTTACCGTGTTGGAAAATTCACCGAGCGAATTACCTATGGCTATGACGGTCTGCCCTATCTGTATGGAACCTGAATCGCCCAGCGGAAGCACCGGAAAACCTTCGCCTTCGATCTTTATTATCGCTATGTCATGCACCGGATCGCGCGCCAAGACTCTGGCGGGGTATTCCTTTTCATCATTGGTAATGACGGTATACTCAGCGTTCACATCCTCCACCACATGCTTATTGGTGGCTATCATCCCGTCGGCCGAAACGAAAAATCCCGACCCTCCTCCGATTTGCTGTCTCTGCGTCGAATCCCCGTCAGGCAAAAATTCGAATCCAAAGAAATCGAAATTGCGCAAATTGGGGACCTCCTTGGTAATAGCGATGCTGACGACGGCTGGAGAGGCCTGTTTGACCACCTCGATTACGGCTGAATCCTCAATGATAATACTCTGGGTATTTATGATCTTCTCGCCTGTTCCGAAATTTTTAAGCTTGCCCAAAAAGGATCCCGAATCGAAAATATTAGCCATTCCTCCAGCCATAAAACCGAAAACGGCTCCGAAAAAAGAAGCTAGGAAAATGATTCCGATGACGGCCAGCACGGTCTTGGCCGGAAGAGATTTCCTGTTCTTTTCGACAGCGTTTTCAGCTTCACCGCTGTTTGACAGATCGATTTCTTTTTTTTCCATAATATCCATATGATTTTTATACAGCCAAAACTCAACTTCCGCATCAGAAGTCGAGTCTAGCTGAGAACTATGATAATATCGATACCTAAAGAAATTTATTCTATGGAAATAGCGTTTACAGGACAGCTATCAACCGCTTCCTGGCAGTTGCAATCGCCGCATTCTTCAGCTACAACTTTGGACTTGCCGTTCTCGATATGGAATACATTGGGGCAAAGAGATTCGCAAGTTCCGCATCCGATGCAAAGATCTTCATTCACTGTTGGTTTCGCCATACTTTTTTCCCCAAATAAACCTGCTTTGCAGAAAATTACCCGGGTTTTTCTTATTTATTAATAAATTATTAATCGATTGTTCTCATGTGGATCCCTAAAACATCACCGATATATCCCCTTCCGAACCTTCATACGTCTCTCTTTCGAAAATCTTCATCTGTTCTTCCCTAAATTCAACTATGGCATTCTGCTCGTCCCAATAATAATCCCTGAGCAGGATACTGACACTCATGTTTTTCATCTGCTCCCCCAGCCAATCCCCGAAAGTCATCTTTCTTGCGAATATCTGTCTTATCCTGACCATATCAACCCCGTCTTCTTTTTTGTTTTCCTCGACTTTGACGATGTGGTATCCCAATTGGCTTTCGATAATTTCCATCTTATCCTTCCCGACCGATTCAGCGTTGAATATCTTCTCAGCTATCTCAGGCAAAAGCTGGTCTTTCGCTATCCAACCGAAATCCCCGCCATCCTGGGCGGATGCTCCCTGGGAGTAAGTCCTCGCCACCTCCGCGAAATCCTTTCCCTCATCCAGATCCTTCTTAGCTTTTTCGATAAGTTCGCTGGCTTTTTTGTCGGAAGAAATTTCCCCTGCCACTTCCGCTTCCAATTTCTGGCTGTATAGTATTGGCATCACTATCCGCTCCTTGAATTGTTCCAAGTTCCATCCGTACATCTTTTCCAAATTTCCATCAACCTCTTCTTTCGTTCCAAGCCGCTCAAGTTCTTTGGAAACGACTTCATCCACGTCCTCCTTTGCAATTGTAATACCTCTCCTTTTAGCCAGTATTTCAATGACTTTATCCTCTATGGCCTTGTTTAAAATTTCCTTTTCCTTCAATTTTAGACGTTTTTTACCTTCTTCAGTTGAAAAATCAACCCGCATTCCGATTTTAGAAAAATCCTGGCTTTCATAAAATTTCCTTATAGCTGCAAGGTTCTCCCTGATCACGGATCCATGGATCAAATTCGTGCTTTCCACTACCGCGGCAGGATAGAAAAAGTTTTCGGCGACTTTCCCCAAAAAGCTGTCCTTTTCAGGGGAAAAGAAATATATGACACCTGCCAGCGAAAGAAACAGGGCGGCGATCAAAACAACTGCGGCTGAAGCTATGGTTTTGATCTTGAAGTTCTTCTCTGTTACCGGATTTTCGGTTTTAATTTGGTCTGTTTCCTTTTCCATTTGTTTGTTTTAATGTTTTTCCTGCAAATTGAAGAACCGGTTCCACCATTTCCTATAGTTTTTAATTTCCGGAGAGGGAGCCGTGGGTTGCTCGGGCGCTTCCGCTTGATCCCCCTTTATCATCGCAACCGGCCTTATTTCAACGACCTTCTCGTCCTCTTTTTTGAGATTGAGTTTCTCTTTGGCTATTTTTTCGCGGAATTCGTTGGTGTCAAAATAGGATATTTTCTCTTGCAAGCCACCGTTCTCCGCTCTTATCTGCTCGGCCTCCTGACGGAGCGCTTCAATTTCTTTTTCAATCTTCCTTCCCCTATACGCTTCTTTACCAGCCACGTATATCACATAAATAGCAGCGACGCTTCCGATGACGAAAAGCAGCATAGCTAAGGAAAATTTCTTTTTCATCTTTTCGCGTTGTTGTTAGATATTGAACATCGGCGCGATAGAAAAACCTATCATCGATACGACCGCAAGCACGGAAATAATTATCCAAATGATGCGTATTCTTTTTTTGAATCTTTTTGAACCCATATGCCAATTATAAATTGATATTTACCCCAGGGCAAGCCCTGGACCCTTCGGGCTGGGCGACAAGCCGCGGGGTATCGATTAATTTCTTGTTTTCACTCGCTCGGAAATAAAAAATCTTTTTCATTTCTCTCGCTACGTTCAACAATAGTAAATTTTTTATTCAAGGTAAACCCCGTTGTTATCTCTTAAGAACAGCTAGGTAGGCTTCGGATGGGACATTGACTTTTCCTATGCTGCCCATCTTCTTTTTCCCTTTCTTTTGTTTATCCAAAAGTTTGTTTTTCCTCGTTACGTCTCCTCCATAGAGACCCGAGATGACATCCTTGCGGTACGGTTTGATTGTTTCGCGAGCCACCACCTTCCCTCCGATCACGGCCTGCACCGCGATGGCGAAGTTCTGCCTAGGAATTGCATCCTTCAGCTTAGTCACAATAACAGCTCCTTCTGAATGCGCTTTTTCTTTTGGAACGATGCGCGAAAGCGCCTCGACCTTCTCTCCGGCCAACAGGATGTCCAGTTTGACCAAATCGGAAGATCGGTATCCGACGAATTCATAATTCATCGAGGCGTAACCGGAAGTCGCGCTCTTGAGATCGTCGTGGAAATTGACGATGATGTCGGTCAGCGGTATCTCGAAAGAAATAAGGATTCTTTCCATATCCAGATATTCCGTATTGAGATAAATCGATCGAAGATTATTCATAAGCTCCATGATCGATCCCAGATATTGGGAGGGCGTGATGATTTCCAATTTCACATAAGGTTCAGCTATGTCGTCAATAAGGGTCGGATCAGGCATATCCATGGCCGAATATATTTTCTGCGCCTCTTGCCTTCCCCTTAATCTGACCTCATATACGACGCCGGGAGTGGTGATAGTCGGGGTGAAATTAAATTCCCTTTCCAATCTCTCCTTGATAATTTCGAGATGGAGAAGCCCCAGAAATCCGCAACGGAATCCCTTGCCGAGCGCCGGATTGCTTTCCGGCTCGAATACGAAAGAGGCGTCGTTAAGTTTTAGCTTATCCAAAGAATCCCTCATCAGGTTGTAAGTATCCCCATCGGTAGGATAAAGACTGGCATACACTACCGGCCTCACCTCTTTATATCCTGGCAGCGCCTGAACTTTTTCCGCACCAGGTTTTTTCGATTTTTCATACATGCGCGAATCGGTCACGGTGTCTCCAACGCGGCAAAAATCAACGCTTTTGAGTCCAGTGGCGATATACCCAATATCGCCGGCCCGCAGCATAGCTGAAGTGACCATATTCGGCTTGAAGTGGCCGACCTCAATAACCATGCTATCCTTGGCTGTTGCCATCATGGTGATCAGGGTGTCTCTCCTTACTTCCCCATCCACGACGCGCACGAAAGCCAACACCCCTTTATAGGTGTCGTATTTCGAATCGAAAATCATCGCGCGAAGAGGCTTAGTGATATCCCCTTTTGGAGAGGGTACCTTTTCTACGATAGCCCTGAGGATCTTGTCCACCCCGGCCCCGGTTTTTCCGGAAGCTTCAATGATTTCCTCTTCCTTGCATCCTAAAATATGAATGATTTCCTTTTTGGTCTTTTCCGGATTGGAATTCGGAAGGTCAATCTTGTTTACGACCGGAATGATTTCCAGTCCCTGTTCGATCGCCAAATAGAGATTCGAGAGTGTCTGAGCCTGCACGCCCTTGGTTGCATCAACCAAAAGCACTGCTCCCTCTACGGCAGCCAGTGACCTTGAAACCTCATAACCAAAATCTACATGTCCCGGAGTATCGATAAGATTCAAAGTGTATTCCACTGCGTCCTGAGTATAATTCATCCTCACGGGCTGGAGCTTGATGGTGATTCCCCTTTCCCTTTCCAAATCCATCTGATCCAGAAGCTGCTCCTTCATCTTCCTCATTTCCACGGTTTTAGTCTGCTCCAAAAGACGGTCGGACAAAGTGGATTTTCCGTGGTCAATGTGCGCTATGATACAGAAATTCCGTATATTTTTCTGGTAATCGTTGTTCATAAATATATGATGCTAATCCGCGAATAAACGCCAACCTGCGAATTGCGAATAATTTTCTTAGCTTTTCTAATCTTACAGGCAAAAAGCCGAATAATCAAGGATTTGGCCGACTGGATTCATAATCGCAAATCCGAGCGCCTGCATACGTACATACGCACGTACGTACGTGCGTATGTACGAAAAAATCCCTCCGAAGAGAGATTGTCTTTATCTTTCACCACCTATCACCTAAAACCTAGCACCTACCCCCCCTACAATCCCGTCACATCCCCCGTATCCTCCGCGATATGCTTTTTGGCTTTGAAAAGTTTCCTGGTGACGGACTGGGTGAAGCTGAAAAATTCTTCGACCTTGAGATAATAGCAAAGAAGTGAAAAAGCGGCCGCTCCGAACCCTCCAGCCACCACGAGCTGGGTCAAAATGGCCATGAAGGTATCCAATTCCCCCCTGGTGCCGACGACGATCTTTCCGAACTGCGCCGCAGCTCCGGCTCCGAGCGCTGCGACTGTGATTTTCAAGACCGCTTTGGCGATCTGCTTTTCTTCGAGATTATCAAAATTTCTTCTAAGCAAAAGCAGCAACAAGACCATGTTAACGATAGAGGAAACCGAGAACGCGATCGCCAATCCGAGAATCTGGAATTTGCCGATAAGTAAAAATACCAAAAATATGTTCACCGCTTCGGAAAAAAGAGCCACATAAAAAGGGGTTTTGGTGTTCTGGATCGCATAGAAAGACCTGGCTAGAAGCGGAATAAGCGCCTGAGCGAAAAGACTGGCCGTCAAATATCCCAATGTCGTGAAAGTCAAAATGGTGTCTTCCCAATCGAAATTTCCAGCCCCCAAGACCACACGCACGATCTGCGCGCGAAGGACATAAATCAAAATACTGATCGGAATCACGAAAAAGAGCACTTGGCGAAACGTCCTGGAAAAAGCGTGTGCGAATTTTTCTTTTTCTTCTTTAGCATAATAAGCACTGAGCGTCGGAAAGACCGCGATGGCGAAAGACACCCCAAAAAGCCCCAGGGGCGTGCTTTGGATATTGTTAGCGAAGGTGAAAACGGCCAAACTTCCCGCCGCCAAAGTTGAAGCGAAAATCGTGATGACCAGAAAATTTATCTGATTAACCGCTACTCCCAACATCCTCGGGACCATCAGATGGATAACTCTAATGACATCCTTATTACGAAGGCTTCTTGCGGGCATCAAACGGAACTTGAAACCGGAAAGCTTCACCGCCGGATATTGGATAAGCATATGTAAAAGCGCACCCAGAACGACTCCCCAGGCCAACCCGACCGGACCCATGAACCTGACCAAGAAAACCGCGCCGAAGATAATTCCGACGTTGTACATTATCGGAGCCAGCGAATAGATGAAGAATTTCTTCATGGAAACTAACACTCCCCCGAATATCCCGCTTATTCCCAAAATCAGAGGACTGAGGAACATGATCCTGGTCAACAGCACGGTGAGTTGCATTTTTTCCTCGCCGAAACCGGGAGTGATGGCCCGCATCACGAAGGGAGCATTGATAGCGAGCAAAACGACCAGAATTCCCATGATGATTATCTGCAAATTCAAGACTCCGGAGGCGAGGTCCCAGGCCTCCTCTTCCTTGTCCTTGGAGATGAGCTGGGTAAACACCGGAATGAACGCCGCGCTGAGCGCTCCCAAAATCAAAAGATTATAAACGAGATCCGGAACACGGAAAGCGGCGTAGTAGGCGTCCAGAATATCTCCTGCTCCGAAAGTGGAAGCCAGAATCCTGTCACGAACAAGACCCAGAAGCCGGCTGGCCACTCCTGCCAAGGAAATTATGAAAGCGGCGGCCGCAATCGATTGCGTCGGTTTTCCGCTGAAAAAATTATTTTTTACGAGTTTGCTGATCATTGTGAAGGTTATTTCTTTTCAAAAACCACTCCCATGAATTTATCAGTATTGAGCTTGCCGGTCAATCTTAACATTCCCGAATTGCTTTCGGCGTTATCAGGATAACTCCACTTCTTGCCATAAGAATCAGGATATGTCACTTCGGAAACTAAATCGCTCCCGACGCTTCCTGCTTGTTTTTGCGCCACCAGCGAATAGGAATCCACATGCTTGTCGGAATTGAAAAGTGCAGGGAAAAGCTTGAACGGCAAAACATACTTGTAGGTTATCGTCATGGTTTCCTGAGGACTAACGTATGTCCAGTTGGCAAAAACCGTCTTTCCGTCCTCCTTATAGATCCTGGTTCCGGTGTTCTCATCCGTGACCACACTTTCTTCTTCGCGCTGGACAAGCTTGTCTTTCTTGAAACCGAGCTTCTCGTAATCGAGCGGTGGTTCGTTGATTTCCCTGGTTTGCCCTTCCACGCTCAAGAGCTGCGATCCCTCGGGTACATACACGCGCATATAGTTCGCATTGACCTTGTTCCACCATTCATAATCAGAGTTCCCTCCATTGTGCTTCCTGGTTACGGAAACGGTGTTGACGATTGAACCAGCCTCCGATATTTCGGCTTTGTGCGATATCTTTTCTTCAATTATACCGTCAGTCTTATACCCATTGATATTGGTATTGATGACGCTGAGATAATCCTTTTTCGAATCCAATATTTCTCCCGACCATTTTTTCTGCGAGATTATTTCCTGGAGATCCTTATTTTCTGAATAAATCAAAATATGCTTTTCTCCGAGACCTTCCAAGAAGACCTGCGCTGAGCGCAAAAAGGTCTGCGGATCTTTTGAATTCACGATGCGGTCCAGGACCATCGGAGCTAGGTCTGAAAGAATCTTTTTAGGCCTGTTTTCTTCTTTGTCATAACCTTCCTCAACTTCATACTGCGTCTGCTCGATAAAATTTTCACTATCCAAAACGACATCGTATTCCTCCATTTCAATCGGTCCCGTTATTTCCAAAAGTTTTTGCAAAATCACCGGGGTGAAAGTGATCACGCCGTCGACCGTAGGACCCCCGGTCTTTTCATAAAAAAGGATGGCTTCTTTCGCGGAAGTCGGGAAATTCGGAAACCAATTGCTGTCATGAAGGCTCCAGGCTGCGCTTATTTTTTGAATCGGCTTTGGCGGAACGATCTTGTCAGTCAGCTGTCCGTCCGGATTGAATATCCCGTCGATGAAAAAATTCTTCACGTGACCATTGGAAATATCCAGCAAGCCGTAACTGCCGATGAATCCCCCGGTCGCCCTCATCTCGTTGTTGTTCTGGAAAAGGAAGAGATATTTTCTCGGTCCGTTCCCACCCAGAAGATCGGCGAAGATGTCGCTGTTTTTCAAAAACGCTTCGGAAAATTCCAAGATCCGGGGAAGCTGCTGCCTGAGCAAGAGGAATTTGTCCCGCATCTCTTCCGGAAGATCGTCTATCTTGACCTTTTCTACGTTTTGATGGGCGAGATTGAGTTCACCAGTTGCCGCCTCCATGGATCGCTCCGTTTTCTTGAACAACTCCAAGAAAGAAACTTCGTTTTTCTCCGTCAGGGGATTTTTAACAACTGAGATTTCCTTCACTACCTCGTTCATATATCCCCCAGCCAATGAAAGATGTCTTCCGGCTTCCAGGATATTTTTTCCCGAAGATATCTTGGATATATATGGAAAGAATCGCGAACCCTCATTAAGAAGAGCGCCCATCCGATCCATTTCAGTTGAAGCTTCAGAAAAATATTCGAACGCCTGGGTGAATTTCTCCGACGATCCTTCGAAATTCTGATTGGAGATTTCCGAAATGGCGGCGGTCAGACTTTCATATCCTTCCTGGCTCACTCCGAGGACATTGCCCTTGATCCCGATTCCTTTGTAGGCGAAAGAAACTCCTCCGATTCCAGTTACGACCAACAGGCCGGCAAACACGAAGACCAGCGCCGCCTTCCTAGTGTCAGTTGAAAATAAATTCCCAGAAACGCCGAATATATCCCCGAATGTGAAATGGCCCGTGCGCATCGACCTTCTCATTTTCTTTTCCCTCCGCTCAGCTTCCTTTTGCAGTTTCTCCTCCAGTCTCCGTTCTTTTTTCTCCCCAAGCAAATATTCCTTGCGTATTCTCTCATTCTCCTTCTCCTCCTCCCTTTTTATTTTTTCTGCCAGCTGAAGCTCCTGCTCCCATTCGGAGCTATCCACCGTTGAAAACGCATTCTTATCTTCAATTCTTCCTCCTCCGCGCTGCCTTGAAAGTTCGGCTTCCAACAGCTCGACTCTTAATTCCAACTCTTCCCTTTTTCTGATCTCCTCTTCGATCCGTCTTTTTTCCGAATCGCTCTCATATCCCTCGAGCATAACAGGGACGTCTCTTTCCAGATTGGCCGAGAAAAAATCGACTGGTTCTTCCACTACGTTATATTCAGTGGCAAAATCCTTAGCTTTGGCTATTTTCTCAACTCTGTTTATTTTTTCCCAATCCAAATTACCAGTCTTATCGACCGGCCTCACATCAAACATCTGCGGTATTACTCTGTTTTTCGTCACTTTTTTGTTTTTATCATCAAGCGAAACGAGAGAGGTGAAAATCCAGTTTTTATTCCCAAGCAAGCTCGGATGGATAATCCGACTACCGGTTCATTTTATGTTTTTGTATATCTCCGAAGTTTCAGATGCCATCTTCAACCAACTATATGAATTGCTTTTGCGATACCCCTTTTCAATGAGTCCTTTTCGCAGCTCGAGGTCATCCAAAATTTTCCCGATACCTTCCGAAAGCGAATCTTCGTTTTCCGCATCGCAGAAAAACGCACTGTCGCCCAAAACCTCTTTCATACAAGCGTGATCGGAACTCAGCACCGGGACACCCTTGGACATCGCTTCCAGCGGAGGCAAACCGAATCCTTCATAGAGCGACGGGAAGACGTACAGGGATGAGTTACGATAGACCGTGTCCAGATCCTGTTCAGGAACATAACCCGGAAAAACCACGTCTTGGATATTTTTCTCCTCCACTAATTTTCTGATGTGGGAATAAAAATAATCCTCTTTCCCTATCAAGACCAATTTCAGCTCGGGCCTGGCCGTCTTCATCTTTCCGAAAACTCCCACCAACTTCTCCAAATTCTTATGCGGATAAGCGTTGCCTACATACAAAAGATATGGCTTCATTATACCATATTTTTCCAAAATTTCATCCTGTGATTTCGGGGAAAGACGACAAAAATCATCAGCGGCCTCATGCGTCACGAAAATCTTCCCTTTTTCCACTTCGTAATTTTGCAATATGTCGTTTTTCGTGAACTCGGAAACGGTAATGACTTTTATGGCGCGACTTATGGCCGATCTTATCGCCAATTTATACGCCCAAAATTTGATCCCGTACCAAAGCGGGCTCAAGGTAGTTCCCCGCAAGGTCGGGAAATGCAAAAGAATGAGATCGTGTATCGTCACGACGATCGGCTTCCTGTATAAAAGAGGGACGTTGAAATGCGGAAAGTGGACCAAGCCTAATTCGTGTTTAAACAACAATATCGGGAAAAAAATCTGTTCGGAAAAACCGTACCACTTGTAGTCCGCCAAAACCTTTTTGAAATTGCCAGCCCCGGGGGAGTATTCATCGAAATTTTCCTTTCGAAGGAACACGAAATACTCGTTCTCATGATCGATCTTTTCCAGATTTTCTATCAATTTTTGAGTATAGCGCCCCAGTCCCTTCCCGATCGGACCGAAAAAGCGCGCGTCGATTCCTATTCGCATCGAATTGGATTATTTCTTTTATTCCTGCCTAATTATAACATTTTTCCGAACGCAAAAAAAGCGGCCTCGGAGCCGCTGCTTAGATCGAAAATATTTACCGCCGGAAATCAGAATTTCTCATCCACCATATTTAAAAACTCCCTGGCTGAATTTCTCCAAGAAAACATGAACGTCCTTCTCTGTCCCCTTTCCCTAAAATGCGCATAGAGGTTCTTGTCCGACAATATGTCCTTAAGCGCCGTGAAGATCTCGTCCGGTTTTTCCGGATCGATAAGGATCCCCTCGCTTCCGACTACCTCCGGAATGGAAGACGTGTTCGAAGCTATCACAGGAACCGAGCATTTCATCGCTTCCAAAACAGGAAACCCGAATCCTTCCAAGAAAGACGGGTACACGAAAACGGTCGCCAAATTATAAATCGCGTTCTTATCCTTGTTCGGAACCTTGCTGATAAAGATTATGTCGTCGGTATGTTTGGCACCTTTCATAACCGAAATGGTTTTTTCATATTTCCATCCCCTGCTGCCGGCTACCACCAATTTCAATTTTTCATTTCCCGGCAGGTTGAGATCCTTCAATTTGTCGAAGGCATGCACCAGGGAGATAATGTTCTTGCGAGGCTCAATCGTCCCCAAAAAGAAGATGAATTTGAACGGCAGGCGGTATTTTTCTTTGACCTCCACCAAGCTTTTATCGTTACGATCAAGGCGGGCGTAATCATCGGAAACACCGCTATAAATCCTTTTTATCTTTTCCTTATCTATCCCATAATTGGCAATGATGTCGTTTCTTGTCGAGTCGGAAACCGTTATGATGGCATCCGCCCTTCTGCAGAGCCGTCTGGGATTTATGAAGGCGTGCCACAGCCTTCTTCTAAGGGAAAACATTTCCGGCATATGCTCGAAAGAAATGTCATGCATTGTGAGAATAAGCTTCGTTTTTTTGGAAAGTCCGATGAAGTTTATGTTCGGCATGAAAAAAAGATCCACTCCCCCGATCATCCTGTCCGCATGGGGCCAACCCAGATACCAAAAGAAAAAATTTAAAATCTTGTTAGGAATATGGAAATGCCGAATTGAAACGTTCTTGTATTTCGCGAAAGCGTCCAGATTTCCCATGGGCTTCCGGAAGGAGTTGGTAAAAAGGACGTATTTGTTCCGCTCGTCCGTTTCAAAAAGATTTTTGAGCAGATTTATCGTATATTCCTCCACCCCAGTGATTTTTCCGTCAATCAGGCACCTGACATCTATTCCGATTTTGAGGCTCTTTCTTTTTTTCATATTCTCCAATCCGTACTAAGTTCTTATCGTTTCATTTTTTCAGGTAGTACGCTATCATAACACCCCAAGCGCCGAAAAACAATCCCAGCAAAACCGAAGCTGAAAAGGCGACGACGAAACCGATTTTCTTTTCACTGACGAACGGTTCACTGGAAATCAAGGTGAACCAAGTCTCCCCCTTTTGAAATTCATCCAATTTTTCCGTCTGCCGGTTGAGGACTTTCAAAGCGGAATCGGAAATCTTGCGCGCGTCTCCCTTGTCATTCAAAATGAAAACTGCCTCAATCATCTGGGATGACAACCTGCGCGCTTCGATTTTCCCTTGAGGAACAACGCCCGCTTCGGTATAAATTTCTTCGGAGATCTGAGGGGTGCCTATCCAGCGCACCACCGTGTCTGCAAATCTTTCGTCCGCCTGAAGACGATAGAAATCGTCATAACGATAATCGTCCGTGTTTTGCACTCCCTTGCGCGTAACATTGAGCATCAAATTGGCCGAATACCGTTCAGGCTGTAAAAAGAAAACTGCCAGCCCGCCGAGCGCGAAAAGAAGAACCACTCCCAGAAATAACTTTGTCCTGTCCATGAAAATCTTAATGATTTCTCGAAGTTCCATGATTCTGAAAGATACAAGAGCCAAGAAACAATAACCGAACAAATTCCAAATAGCAATTTTCAAAATAACAAACTTTTTGATTATTGAGATTTGATTATCGGATATCGTCTGTACCTTGCGTCTTGTTTCTTGATTATTTTATTAGAAATTAGAAATTTTATTCCTGTGCTCCCCGAGGGCCTCCTCCACATATTTCTTGATCTTTTCCTTGAAAATTTCCTTGTCGAATTGCAAAACCCTGGATCGTATGTATTCGGAATCAAACTCCATTTCCTGGATCTTCCTGACGGCTTCAACGATGGCCTCCGGGGATTGGCGCTCGAAAAATACGCCCATCTTCCCATCTTCCATATGCTCGGGAATATCCCCTCCATCAAAAGCGACAAGCGGTCTTCCGCTAGCCAGCGCCTCGATAGCTACAATGCCGAAATCCTCTTCTTGCGGAAAAATGAAAGCCTTGCAATCAGCATAATACTTCGGGAGATCCTCATCAGCTACTCTTCCTAGAAATTCGACGTTCGGACCGGCCAGCTTCTGAAGCCTCTTTATTTCCGGACCCCTGCCGATTATCTTAAGAGGAAGGCCTAATTTGTTGAAAGCCTCGATGGCTATGTCATGTTTTTTATAAGCGATCAACCTTCCAACCATCAGATAGTAACCCGCCTCGACTCGCAAAGACGACTGCTCGTCGACGCGAGGCTGGTCCCCTTGCTGCTTGCCGGCATAAAAACGGTTTACGGAAACGGGCGGATGGATGACAGTCGAATCCTTGCGGTAATATTTCCTGATTCTTTTGGCGACGAAATTGGAATTGGCGATGATCCTATCCACCCTGTCAGCGCTCACCTTGTCCCAGAGGCGGATATAATTCATCGCAAACGGCACAAGCCTCTTGATGAAACTTGGCATATGGAAATCCCGGGTGTATTTCTGGCAATCATCCCAAGCGTAACGCATCGGTGTGTGCATATAGCAAATATGCAAAGTCCCGGGCTTGGTGATTATCCCCTTGGCATAACTGGAAGAATCGGAAAGTACCACGTCATAATCGGAAAAATCGAACTGCTCGATGGCGATCGGCATCAAAAACGGAAAAAGGCGGTGCTTTTTCCTGGCGAACGGAAATTTTTGAAGATAAGAAGTATGGATTCTTTTGTTCGCGAACATCCCATGCATAGCCTCCTCGTCATGGACGATCGTATAAATCGAAGCATGGGGAAAAATCTCCGTGAAAGCCTCCAGGACCCTTTCGGCTCCGCCATATTGCACCAGATAGTCGTGTACTAGAGCTATTTTCATAATAAAACCATTATATAGCCTAAATTAAACAAAAACCAGTCTTGTTTAAAAGAAATAGGGATTATTTTTTTAAATTTTGCCGACAATTCTCAGGTTGGCTGGTCCTTTTTTCCACGAAATGATCAACAATCTTCTCAAAAATCAAAAAGAGAATGAAAATAGCCACCAAAATGGCGATGAATTTATTGAGCTTATGCGTGATGGAGAGCGCAGTGTATCCGAAAAAATATCCCAAGCCCAAAAAGATCGTGACCCAAAGAAGCGAGGCTTTGACTTGGACCCGCAGAAAATGCCAGAACTCCACCTTCATGAAACCCAAGACCAGGATCGTGGAATGATTGAGACCATAGAGGAATTTGGAAATGAAAATGAGTTTGAAGGGATTGTATTCTATCGCGGGAAAAGCCTTCTTAACCCTTTTCTCGACGAATCTTATGAGGCGTTGTTCCGGATACCTGTCCTTGATGAATCTTCCCGCCCAATACCAGAGGATGTCTCCGAACAGGACCCCCGACAGGGAGATCCAAAAAACGTCGCCGATGTCGAACGCCCCCAGATGGGAAAGCACGCCGGCGGCCAACATGAAAAGCTCACCCTCGAAGATAAGCGAGAAAAAAAGGATCGCATAGCCCGTGTAGCGGTGCGCTTCGACGAGCGAAATGAATAGGTTCACGTTATCCATGGAAATTTTCTTTTCCGATTTATTATCAAACGAAGCGAGTGAAATGATTCGCCAGCAGGTGGACATTTCCGAGCGAGTGCAGATAACAAATTGGTCAATACCCCGCGGCTTGCCCTGGGGTAAATACCAATTTATTTCACTTTCACATCAACCAGCAAAAGTTGTATGCGCTGGTTCCCGTTCCATTCGTCCTTCTGGAGATTGAAAGCAACGTCGACCATATCTCCCTTCTTGATATGCGCAAATTCCTTCGCGATATAAAATCCTATGGATTCGAATATCTTGGGCGTACCGTCTTGCGCGCGAAGCGAAAGCTTGAGGTGCTTCTCTCCGTTACCGATGATTCTGGTATCCTCGACCAGAAGGTTCCTCATAGCGAACACCGGCTCGGGATTGTTTTCGCCGAAAGGCTTCAACCGATCAAGGCTTTCAGCTAAAGCGAAATCCACGTCTTTGGGAGAAATTTCTGCGTCCACCAAGATTTCCGGAGAAATATCCTTTCCTTCGAGCTCTTTTTCTATCTCAGCATTGAGTTTCTCATAAAAAGCTTCCAGCTTGCCGTTTTCAATCGAGATCCCGGCGGCTTGGGAGTGCCCTCCGAATTTCAAAAGCAGCTCCTTGCATCTTTCGATCGCCTCAATGATATTGACCTGCGGTATGCTTCGGAACGATCCCTTGCTCTCAGTTTCACCTTTCTGCAAGACAGCCGTGGGCTTGTTGAATTGTTGGGCGATTTTTCCTGCAACAAGTCCGACCACCCCGATCGGAAAATTCTCACCGACTGCGAAAATCAATTTTTTATCCTTGAAGGAATTCTCAGCCAAAACTTTGACCTCGTTGGTGGCCGTTTCCGTAATCTTCTGCCTGTGGGAATTGTTTTCTTCCAACTCCAACGCAAAAACCCTGGCCTTGGCAATGTCCCCCTCGACCAGAAGATCATAGGCCAAATTGGCATGATTGATCCTGCCGGCCGCATTTATCCTGGGAGCTATATGGAAGCCGATGTTTCTTGTGCTAGGAACATTGTTTTCGTCGATGTTGAGTCTGGCCACGGAGAAAAGCTGCAAAAGTCCGTTCCGCTTCGTCTTAGACAAGACCAAGAGCCCATATTTCACGAAAATCCTGTTTTCTCCTACAAGGGGAACGCAATCCGCCACTGTCCCGATAGCCACCAAATCCAAAAACCATTTCACCTGTTCTTTTTTTTGGGGCAAAAGTTTTTCGAAAATAGCCTGTGCGACCTTGAAAGCCACTCCCACGCCGGCCAATTCCAAAAAAGGATAGCCTGAGTTTCCGGTTCTCGGATTTATAACAGCCAAGGCCTTCGGCAATTCCTCCGGCACATGGTGATGATCAGTGATGATTACATCTATTCCCAACTCCCTGGCTCTTTCCACTTCCTCGATGCCTGTGATCCCGCAATCCACGGTGATGATAAGCTTGGTCTCCTCTTCTGCTAACTTTTCGATAGCGCCAAGATTCATGCCATAGCCTTCGCTTCTCTTGTCGGGAATATAAACGGCTACGGCAATTCCCAGGGTCTCCAAGGTTTCCTTAAGAATAACTGAAGACGTTATGCCGTCCGCATCGTAATCGCCGAAAATCACGACCCGCTCCTTGTTGTCGCGCGCTTGCGCTATCCTCTCGACAACCTTTCCCATATCCGAAAAAAGGAACGGGTCATGGACGCCCTTTTCATAATCAGGCTCGAGGAATTCCCGGACTGCCTCCGAACCTTCAACCCCCCTCCCGGCCAAAAGCCGGACAAGCACTTCAGGAAGATTCAAATCAAAGGGGATATCTATTTTCTTATTTTCTTTTATTTTCCAATCCATTTTTATTTTCGAACATTCGTAATTTATATTTCCGGGATTCGCAAGGTGAATCAGAAAATGATTTTCACATCGACCGCGATCGCCTTCTCGTCGGTGTTATAGACAAACATCGGATTGATGTCGAATTCGCGCGCTTCGGGAATTTCCTCGGCGAAAGCCATTGCGGACGATATGATTTCAGCGACTTCTTCCACATCGAATTCCTTCAGCCCTCGCGCTCCAGCAAACAAGAATCCGATTTTGCTTTCCCTGAGTTTGTTCACGATTTCATTGCGGCTCATCGGAGGAATGAAAAAATCCACCATCTTGAAAACCTCCGTGTATATTCCACCGAGTCCCGCCACGACGATCGGACCGAAAACCTCATCGCGGTTTATTCCCAAAATAAGCTCCGTACCTTTGCTGAGCATGGGTTGGACCAAAATTTCCTCCCCGGGGAATCTGCTCCAGAGATCCTCCAGCGCTTCGGACAATTCCTGTCGGTTTTTCAAATCCAGGATCAAGGCCTTCTGGTCGGTCTTATGCAAAACCTTGTCGGAGTCTATCTTGGCCACCACCGGATATTTCATTTCTTGCGCAATCTCATCGCCCTGTTTGAAATAATGCGACTCGATCGCGTTTATGCCATAGAGCGCCATCACCTTGGCGGCGTCATCGAACCGCAAAGCTTTTTTCCCTTCCTCCTTGGCCCTAGATATCATCTTCCCGACGATTTCCGTTCTTTCGGAGGACTTCACGACCTCTTCAGCCCCGAAATGGGATCCTTTTCTTTGCGACCATTTATAATAACAGTCCAAGATCTCAACAGCCCTTTCCGGGAAAGCGAAAGTCGGGATATTGGCAGCCTTCATCTTTAAAATAGCTTCTTCAACGAGCTCCCCTCCGATAAATGCCGCAGCCACTACCTTATCGGACTTGTTTTTGAAATCCATGATAACCTCAGCTACTTTCCCCACCGGGGTTTTTTCCTGAGGCGTCAAAATGCAAAGCGCCGTGCCTATTTCCTCATCAACGATATTCTCCAAAGCGTAGGCATACCTGTTCTCGGCCGCGTCCCCCAAGACATCGATCGGGTTTTCCACCGAACCTTCTTCGGGAAGATTCTCCCTGAGCTTGCTTTTAACCATCTCGCTAAAATCGGCCAATTTGATATTTTTTCCCTTGAAAGCGTCCGTGGCCAAGACGCCCGCTCCCCCGGCGTTGGTAATGACGGCCACTTTTTCGTTTTTCGGCACGTCGACGATCGAAATTATCTCCAATATTTCAAAAAAATCTTCCAGATTGTCCGCGCGGATCACTCCCGTCTTTTCGAAAACAGCATCGATAATTTCGTCGCTTCCGGAAAGCGCCCCTGTGTGCGAAGAAATGGCTCTCTGGGATTTTTCAGTTTTACCGGCTTTGAGAATCACGATCGGTTTTTTCTGCGAAACTTTCGAAGCGACTTCGATGAATCTTTTCCCGTCCTTGATTCCCTCTAAGTACATCCCGATGACTTTCGTATTCTCATCATCGCCCAATTCCTCCATAAGTTCGATTTCGCTGAGCTGCATCTTGTTTCCCACGGAAACCAAAGAAGAAAACTTCAAACCTTCCTTCTTGGCTATATCCAAAGCGGCAACCAAGAGGGCGCCCGACTGCGAGACAAAGGCAATGTTGCCTTTCTCAGGCATACCGACGGCGAATGACGCATTGAGACTGGAGCTTGGACTGATAAACCCAAGACAGTTCGGTCCCAAGACATTAAGTCCTTTCTGCTTCGCCAAAAGAGCGAGTTCGCCTTCTCTTTGGACTCCATCCTTGCCTACCTCGGAAAACCCGGCAGAGATGATGACGAAATTTTTCACCTTATCCGCGCTCTCTCGCACGACGTCCAGGACGAATTTGGCCGGAACTACCACTACCGCGACATCGACATTTTGCTCGATCTCGCTTAAGGACTTGTGACATTCTTTCCCATGAAGTTTTTCATAGGAAGGGTTAACCAAGAAAATCTCGCCCTGATAGCCGAGCTTGAGAACATTTTCCGTAATAGCCGTGCCGACTTTTCCCTCCTTGTCGGAGGCCCCGACGATGGCGATTGACTTTGGAGCGAAAAGCGAAGAGAGTTTTTGTTTTTCCATATAAAGTAAAAATAAGCAATTTATTTGCCTGACTCTTGGATTATACACCAATCGGCCTTTCCAATCAAAAAACGGCTAAATCACCAATTTAGCCGTTTTTCTCCACTTCAAACCAGTTCCAGGCAGGATGATCCGTGAAAACCGCCGCCAACCCACTTTCACAAAGATTCTTCCAAAAAACACATCCTTCCGACTAACTGACGACCGTCGATACTTGGAATGATAATCAGAAAATTCCTTAAATTTAAGTAATGATAGCTCCCTTGGAAGACGAGTTGATATTTCCTTGATTTAGTTGTAAATTATAAGTGTCACACCAAACTAAATAGGCTTTGCTAAAAGCAGGGTATCGGGTTGCGTCTGAAAATAGGGCAACCCATACTAAAAAAATTAGACACAACCTGTCTAGTTTGGTGTGACAACCAGTATCGGGTTGTCCTTTTTTGTATCCAAAATCTTTAATTTTCAAATAATTAATTTAATTTCTAACCATAAAATTATGGAACAGGAAACTCTAGGACAAACGAAAAGTTGTCCAAAATGCGGGGAACGAATACAGTCTTCCGCAAAAGTGTGCAGATATTGTAAGGAAGATTTTGGTAATTGGTTTGCGCGACACAAGATTATAACAGGGGTATTAATATTTATCGCCTTGCTTATCGTCATTAGTTCAAACGATAGTAGTGAAGATAAGGTAGCTACTCCTGTTTCGGAAACATCAAAAAATAACACGTCCACAAGCAATTCCGCTCCGGTAAAGTCAGATAAAACTGCAGTCAATAGCGGAGGAGACGCCTACAGCCCAGCCCCTGAAACTACTACTCCAACAGAAGATGCAAGTGAATACGGAAAGGCGATGTCCAAAGCCCTAATCACCCTAACTAAAGGTGTTGGCTATACGCAAAATGCGGCTGTTTATGGAGCATCCGGCAATTATGCAGAAGCCTTAAAGGAAGTTGATAATGCCAGCGATAACTATTCTTTAGTCTTGGCTGAAATAAAAAAATTAAAGACCCCCGATAGTTACAAAAAAACACAGGAGCTTATTGTCGAAGCAACTGACAAGTTCAATCAAGCAAACAATTTCTTGAAAAATGGTTTAAACAAGAAGGATGTTGGTTCAGTAAACAGGGCCATAGAGCTCATGACCGAAGGGACTAAAATTACAGAGCAAGCTACTGAAGAATTTAATAAAGCTAATAATGCTAATTTATAACTTAACCAACTAACCATAAGAACCTATGGAACAGGAAACTCTAGGACAAACGAAAAGTTGTCCAAAATGCGGGGAACAAATACAGTCTTCCGCTAAAGTGTGCAAGCATTGCAAGGCGGATCTTAGAAATTGGTTTGTCAGACACAAAGTAATCACGGGGATTTTGGCCTTGATGCTCATTGGAATCATCGGCGGCATGGGAGGAGAAAACAATGATAGCGAGAATAGCGCTGCACCGAGCAATGCAAGCGACGCAACAAAAAAAGAAGAAGCGGTTTTATATAAAACCAACGACGCGATCAAAACGGATAAATTTGAAATTACCGTGACTTCGGCGAAAGAAAAAAACGTCGTCGGAAGCCAGTATTTTCAAAGCAATCCGTCCGAAGGCGGAACATATATCGCAGTGCAATGGAAATATAAAAATATTTCAGACAAGCCGGCCGGTCCGTTTTCAACGCCCTCCATCAAACTTACGGATGGAAACGGCACGTCTTATGATGCGGACATAAGCGCAAGCGGCAACTTCGCGACAGAAATAGACCTTAACCGGAAAATAATGAGCGACCTTAATCCAGACATCACGGTCAATGATGCCAGCGTATTCGAAGTCAGCAAGGAACAGTTTGCCAAGGGGGACTGGAACATCCTTATTAAATCGGATGGTAAGGAGTATGGGGTTAGTCTCCAATAAGACCGATTGCTTTAAAAATGACTCGAAACGGGAGGCTTGCAACTGCGAGCCTCCCGTTTTACTTTTTTAACTTCCAATCGATTCAACCGCCCATTCAAAAAACTTATCCTACCAAGTACGGACAACCGTCACTACTTAGAATAATTATGATTATTTTTATAAATTGAATCTTATTTTCAGTTCCGCTTCGTTCGAAATATTCATCACTTCGCCGTATCGGACGAAATTCCTCAACTTATAATATTCCATGATGAAATCTATCTCATCCAAACAAGGGAACGGGTGGATGAACACTGATTTCTGAATCTCCGAAAATCCGATCTCTTTCAGCTTCTCCCTGAGGATGTTCCTGTCCCTCCTTTTCTTTTCCGGAATATCGAAAAACACCATGCGCCACTTCTTGTCCCACCTCAAAGGCTCTTTTATCCTTAGGCCGTCTATGCGGAATTCCAAAACCCTTTTTTCGCCTTTTTCACTAAGGACTATCCTCGTGCTTCCGTCTCCGTTCTCGACGAAATCGACCAACCTCTCATGCCTGAATTCCCTGATCAACCTATAAAGATAATCCTTGTCGATAAAATTCCATTCTTTGCGGACTTTTTTGAATATGTATTTCTGCGACCTCGGGGAGCCGGCCAACCCCAAGGCGACCCCGGCTCCCAATAAAAGCAGGAATTTTCTCTTGGCAGGACTATAAATCCTTCTTGTTTTTTTATTTTTTGATTCCACCTCCTGAAATTTAAACAAAAAAAGAATGCTAACTATTATTCCAACCATCGACGACCGTCACTACTTGGAATATTTATGCGCGTATATACGCCAAACACAAGATGTGATGATTAATCAAATCTCCCCAATTCCTCGATGAGCTTTTTCTGTTCGCGGGAAAGCTTCTTCGGCACATCCACAAGAATCTTCACCAGATGGTCGCCTCTTGATGACCCGCGAAGCGACGGCACCCCTTTTTCCTTGATTCGGAAAAGTTCCCCTGATTGCGTTCCCTGAGGAACCTTCATGGTCACATCCCCTTCGATAGTCTCCACGGAAATCTTATCCCCGAGAGCCGCCTGGGAGAACGAGATGTGCTCGGATGAAGTTATGTTATCATTATCCCTTTTGAATTTAGAGTGTGGCTTCACGTAGACATTGACATAAAGGTCTCCGCTTTGCGCTCCTTTTTCCCCAGCCTCTCCCTGGCCACGCACGGAAATAGTCTGTCCGCTTGAAATTCCCGCCGGGATATCGACTGAAATCTTCTGCTCCTCCTTGACCCTGCCTTCACCTGAACATTTGTGGCATTTCTTGGAATATGTCTTGCCGCTTCCCGAACAGGTCGGACAAGTCGAAACCTGAGCGAATGAACCGAACACGCTTCGAACAGTCTGTTGGACCTTGCCGCTTCCCTTGCAGGTCGAGCAAGTTTCCTCCTTAGCCCCAGGCTCTCCTCCGTTTCCGTGGCACACGTCGCATTGCACCCTTCGATACAGATTTATATCACGCTTGGCTCCGCGCACCATCTCCTCAAAGGAAATCTCCACATCCACCTGGATGTCACGTCCTGGCTGTCTTCGATCGCGCGTTTGCCTTCCCCCGAAGATATCCGAAAAGATGTCTCCGAATCCCTCGCCGAAATCGAATCCCTGCCCGCCGAAGCCTTGTTGGAAACCCGAAAAATCAAAACCACCGAAACCGGCTCCGCCTCCCGGACCGGCTCCTTCGAAAGTCTGACCGAACTGGTCATATTGCGAACGCTTAGACTTGTCGGAAAGCACCTGATACGCCTCATTGATCTCCTTGAATTTACTCTCGTCTCCACCAGACTTGTCGGGATGATATTTATGCGCAAGCTTCCGATAAGCCTTTTTTATCTCATCGTCGGAAGCTCCCTTGGAAACGCCCAATATGTTGTAAAAATCTTTAGCCATTTTGTTTTCTTATTATCCTTCTTACTACCCATAAATATTACAACCAAAATAAAAAATTAGCAATCCCCACTTCGGAGTGCCAAAAAGCTCTTATTAGCGGATGACTTCCGCTTCCCGGGTCTCAGTTACGACACTAACCAATCCAGCCTTTCTCAGGACCCAGAACATCCCGGCTGCGATTCCTGTCCAAAAACGGGACGCGAACGAACCCAAGGGTATCAATGTCAAAAACAAAACCATGGTAAAGATAAGCGGCAAGACCTTGGATTTTTCTTTTCCCGCTCTCGGCTCAGCCAATTCGTCAATTTTTGAATTCATGATAACCACAAAAAGGTCCGAGACTTTCTCGTCGCCCTTGATTTCCGAACCCGCAGACTTGGAAAGTTCCTTTTTCCATTCCCGAATGATGTCTTGTTTTATCTGGGGGGAAACGGATGGCATTTTCAATGACGACCCGCTCTCGAAAGCCTCCAATTGTTTCCTTTCGTCATTGGTCAATTTCCTTCCCAGCTCGTTCTCGATCATTTTTTCCGCCTGGTCCTTTTGGAGGCTGCTGGCTCCAGACTCCAATTTGTTTTTAATTTCCTCTCCCTCCTTCTTGATTATCGTCTCATATATCTCTCCCAAAAACTCATCGGTCGTGATCTCGTCGCTTTTCACCTGCTGGAATTCCGGACTGATGCGCGGAAGGACCATGTTTATCACCCAGCTGGTGGTGCCGCCTTTGCTTATGTTCGGAGCGATCCTCTCGCTCTCCAGGGTCCTTATGGAAAAATAGTACTGGCTGGAAATCATCAGCACGAACGCAATCACGACCAGGAAGATTCCCCTGTGCAAACTTTTCATCAGATGGATTTTGATGCTGGTTTCGATGTCCTCCTCGATGCTCCTTTGGGCCGCGTAAACGAATACCCATGACAGGGCGACCGTCGCCAGATGAAGAAAGCTGTGAACGAAAAAGAAACTGACCGACAGGGAAACGAAAAACGCGGCCCAGAGCAAAACCCTTTTACGAACGAGCACTATTGAAAGACTCAGCATGACCGCGAAAAAAGAAAACCACCCCAAAGGCACCCAGAAATCGCTCGCACCCTCGGCGAAAATCGCCCTGTCCACCGAATACCAAGAAAAAAATGCGGCGACGACTGTCAGAAAAAGCAAAACATGGAAAAGTATTTTTTTAGGCATGGTTTTTGTCAGCATTAAAAAGTTCATATTATGACCCAATTATACCAGACAAAACAAAAAGGACGAACCCCGTAAAATCGCTTCGCGATCACGGGGCACGCCCCAAAAATCTTTACCCTAAACCGACCGTCTACGACTAATTCCTGCCTCCGAAGACATGCTTCATCTTCCTTCCGGATTTCAGAAAAAGCTTGATAGAAAAAATTACATAAAAAACGATCGCATAAAATGCCTGGACCGCCATCATGCCAGCAAAATCAAGTCCCAACATCCCATTACGGAATATCCCTCCCCCGTGCTCAAGCATTCCCAGAAGAGACAGCAGTCCTTCGAAAGGGATCGCGAAAAGCGAGATGAAACTGTAACAGAAAAAAGCGACAGCGGAAAAGATGTTTCCGGCAGCACTGGCTTCAAGATTGAAAAAGAAATTAAAAACCACATAGGCTACCACGGGAACGACCAACATAAAAGGAACGGATGCCACAAAGATTTTTTCGCTGTTGGGCTTGAAAATTTTTGCAAACATAATTTCTTGTCCCGTGAAATTGCACTTCATTTCACTGGGATGTTTTTATTAATTAGCTGGAAATTTTCCAGTGGCAATATTATACCATAAAAAATACGAAAAATCCATCGAAAAGGGAAAGTTATCCACATGTGTTCCTTTTGCCTTATGGAAGCCTCCTATCGCCATAAAAAACGGACCGGCAAATTCACCGGTCCGTGCGATGGAGGAAATTTCCATCCTTATTTTTCCTCAAATCGGATCACCCGTATTGCGAAGAATAAGGATGTTTTCTTTTTCCGAAGTGACCGAACATATCCTGGCGATGTCATTTTTCTCGAACCTATGGAGGACTTTCACCGTCCTCTCCGCGTCGTACCCGAAAAGTTTTTCGACGAATCCCGCTTCCGCCCCGAACACGAACAAGTCCGCCAGCAGCTTCGGATCGACTTTCTCCAGAACATCCCACAAAGCCGCCTTGTCCGGCATGCCGTGGGAACATTCCACGAACCTTTTCCAGTCGCGTGTGCGCAAAAGCGTCAAGAGAACCGTCTGCTCGGAAAAAAACCCGCTTGTCTCATTCTTCTTTCTTTTTTCCCGCATCTTGCATGGAACCGGCGGAATCTCCATGACGATCCCTTTGCCGAATTCCCCTTTTTTCTTTTTCTTTTCCATCCTTGCTTTTTCCACTTCAAGAAGTCCGATACCGAGTTCTTTCAATAAAGCCCTGACGCTGTCCTGCAAATCCACAACTTCTTCGATGACCTGCTCTCTGGTCTTGGCGCGGGCAAGTTCCCTTACTTCCTCAAGGATCTTTCTCCGGATGTATTTGAGACGCTCCTTCGGACTCTCCAAGATCCGATGTTTGGGCACTATGCCTTCTTCGCGAGTCCTGATTTCGACTATCTTGTCCCTGACCAATTTCTCCGCCATAGCACCCCCTTTTTTTTCCACAAAGGTTTTATATTCGAATATTCGATTTTTAACGAACGATGCTTCCGAAAAGGATACCCCGAAATATTGGAAGATGCAAGGGTATCCCGAACGGCTGGTACCATTTGACAAAAGACCTTTCCGGGAGAAGAATGGAGCAAAGCTCATTAACAGTTTAATGACAAGGAGGACGCCATGGGCAATATGAATCGTTTCGATATCAAGAGCTAGAAAGATCGTTTCGAACAGGTTATCTCCAATCTCAAAAATCCCAACTTTGAAATCGCTTTTTTATATTCCAAACTGCAGGAATTCTATGGCCATCAAGATCCCTTGGTGCAAATGGTTCTTTTCATGATCTGCAAATACCGTCCCGAATTATACGATGTTCTTGGCGGCTTCTATGAAAGAGCACTCGCCATTCAAAGAGCGCAAGAAGAAATGGAAGGAATTATAAAAAGGACGGTTTTCGTATCAAGAATCCTAAACTATGCATTTCGCGAAAGCATAAAAGCGAATTTCACGACATCGCGCATCCTAAATTCCATTCTCTGGAAATTTTCAGCTTAAGCAGTCCGCGGCCTGCGAGCAGAACGAAATAAGCCGGAACTGTCAATGCTAGTTCCGGCTTATTATTTTTAATAAAATAAAACCCGCCAAATTTTGACGGGCTTTATGGCCACAAAAAAGTATCCGCGTAACCGTCATTCGACAGTCACCTGCATATAAAAGATGAGATGGGAAAGCTCCGCCGAAAAAGCGCAAATATGCTCAACATCCCTTTTATCGAGTCTTGCCACGAGACTATTTCCGGCCGCTCGCTTCAAGCCGAAAAAAATAAGATAGAGCGCTTTTTCTTTATCTTCTTTGGAATATTCGGAAGACAGGACTGAAATGATCGCTTCCTGAATCTTTTCTCCCTTCTTTCCTCTCTGGAAATCGTCCTCTTTGAGATTCCTGAGTTGGTTGTTTATGTCGTACAGCTGACCGGGAGCCAAGTGCCTTTCACCCTTGCCTCCTCTGACAAGAAAATCGACGCGTTCTTTTTCCGGAAGTGAAAATATGTCCACCATACGATTTCTCCTCTTCGAAGTGATTAGTAATTTAATGAGTCCGACAAAAGAAACTATTCATCCTCTGCCATGCGATTGTTTCTACGAATTTCCCTTAGTTGCAACCAAAGATCCGCTAATCCGTTGGTATCAGCCTCGGCTTTCTTGAACCGTGCTATGATCCTGCTCGATTCCTTTTTCTTTTCCGATTCGGAAAGTTGGTCGCTTTCATTAATACGGATTAATCCAACATCCAACCCGCAGGGTCTGCTTCCCTCGATCCAGCGCCTCAAAATCAATTTATTTTTAAGCTCCCTGAAAGTAAATTTAACGAAGATGCTCAATAAGAGCGTATAAAGGAAAAAATATGGCGAAGTAGGAATACAAATCTCAACTATTCCAAATTCGTGCATTTAAATACCTCCTCTATAGTGTTGTTCTATTTTATTGTCAAAATACGGTACTGAATTCTATCAAAATATGACAAAAACACAAGGAGAAACTTGAATATCGAAACTCGAACACGCCTAAAAAAACAGAACCCGGGGGGAAATCCTCCCGGGTTCTTGGTTTGCCACCTATCTTTCAAAAGAAACGGGGCAAGGTTCCGACAACCGTACCATCGGCTGCGGAAAAGACCAACTGCTCTCCTTCGTCTTCGCAAAAAATCGGAGTCCGGGGATCATACCCTGAAGGCAACACCTTGATTGGTGGAAAAACGTAGGAATTGTATTGATCGACAACTTCCATTAACTTGCCGATCGTACCGGGAATAATGACATGTGATGAAACATCGACTTCCCTCCTTTTCAGATCAATTGCCACATTGCCTTCCAATACCTGCATCTTCGCATCCTCCTTGAGTTGGTTTTTTGCCGCTTTTTTAGTTATGGAAAAGGTACTATAAGAAAACATTATCAATTATAAATCCTATTCGCCGTCGCGTCAAAACTACGCATAAAAACGCTCTTCGTGCCCGGCATTTAAAACGACCCCGCCTCGGCATTTGCCTGGCGGGGTCGTATGTGCGGTTCAAAAACTTCGTTTGCTGATAAACTCGATCAGCTGCATCTTTCTTTCCTCCGGGAGGCCTTTCGATGCCCGAATCTCCTTCTGTAGAAAACTGATTTTTTCCTGGAAAAATAATTTGCAATTTTTCAATGTTCTGCGGATCAGATCGCAATGCTGGGCCACCTGTTCCTCGGAACAATTTCCCATCTCCTGCTCTTTCAAAATGCTCCGCATAAGGGATTTAAGATCGCCGCTCCCACTTAAAAAGCCGTATTTCAGATTTTCAGGAAACATCTCGGCGAAATCCAGCATGCAGATCGCAAGAGGCACTACTTCCTCGGGAAAAATCTTATCCATAATCTCCTCCGCGCTATGGGTTATGGTTTTATATCCGATCGCTATTTGTTCCGTTTTAATGTCAACTGGTTTTCAAAAAAGGATACCACCCGAAGCGCAGAAAAGCAAGAAGGAGCGGGATAAAAAGAAAAGGGTGGGAAAATTTCCCACCCTCTCGGTAACTTCAGCACCGTTGGCCGATTGTCACGCCGACCCAACCCATCTTGCAAGCTTTTCTCTTCCTTGTTCATCGATGTTTTTCTGTAATGACACCCAAACAATATCGTTAACATTACTCCTGATATAAATCGCCGTCTGGACTGAAATATACACATCGGCCCCTCTGACCAGTCCCTTGACCACATCAGCAAGTCTTTCGAAATCCAGGTTGTTTACGGAATATTCGCGCAATTTCGCCAAGCTTCTAGCGACATCTCCCTGGCTTAATCCGCACGGGAGACGCTCGGCACGGCGCGCAGCTTGAAAAATACAAACGATAAAATCCGGACCCCGAATACCAAACAAGTCCAACTCGTCATTACTGCTTTCCGTTACTGGCATTACGGAAACGGCGTATGTACTGCTCATCTCTTCAATCTCCTCTCTGATTGATTAGGTTGATATATTCGTGCTTCCTAAATAGGAAACATTCTTTTTGCAAGGTACTGACTCACCAGACATATTACAACACAAGCGCAAAATTGTCAATACCAACGTAATAGCCCAATAGCTTGGAAACGTTTTGGTATACTAAACAGTCACCAAATTAACGTTTCAAACATATGGCATATACAACCAATCCCAAAATTCCCAGATTGAGGGCCAGGGCCGTCCGGATG
>Ga0209727_1000405_pt1 | contig 49323 bp, 51 predicted proteins | sample RifGroC1_FD_183995 | JGI IMG/M metagenome (GOLD analysis project Ga0209727, IMG submission 183995) | Groundwater microbial communities from Rifle, Colorado, USA - Groundwater C1 (SPAdes) (version 2) | ecosystem: Environmental > Aquatic > Deep subsurface > Groundwater | place: Rifle, Colorado... | reverse complement strand
GGAGTTGGGCGAAAGGACAGAGACTGTACCAACGAGAGTCGGCAGAACCGAAGCGTAGAGAACGAGCTTGAGGGAATCGGCCAGACTGATAGTGCGTTTGATAACTCGGGAGGCGAGCCAAACCAGGAGAGCAAAAATGGCCATGCCCCCCAATTTCCAAATCCAGGTAAAACCGGTGATGAAAACGGCGAACAGAAGAAGGGCAACTGCGCCGAGACCAAGAATGAGAAGTTGATTATTTTTGACCCAATTTAAAACTATATCTTTTGTGAAGGTCCCGTCGGGAAAATCTTTGAGAGGGTAAATGCGGATGTCAGCGGAATCTTTCTTGGCCACGACTTTGTCCGCGAGAATCAGGACGCCCGCGGGGTATTTATCCAGATCTTCCAGTTTGCCTGTGGTGTCTAGAATGAAAATAAATTTGTCATCGCCGGCGGTAAATGGTTGCTTGACAGTGGTTGAAGCTATGCCTGAAGTGATAGTGAGATCAACGTCGGGAATTTGGTCACCTAATATTTTGGGCAATTGGGGAGCGTAATAAGTAAGAGCGGCAATAGCTAGAATAACACCGATGGCGATAATCAGAAGTAAATATTTGGTCCAATACCACAGTGCCTGACCGACCGATTTCTGGAGAATAATCTGGCCATACTTGAGGTCTTGCAAGCTGGCTAGGGTTTCTTTGAACGTAGCAATCACAGGTTTCATTGTAGCAGAAAGCCCAGCTTGGAATCCAGTTGGTTTTTAGGGAAAATATCTGTAGGAAGAATTTCAACTATTTTTATTTTAAGTCTTTTGGTTAACTCCTTTTTTTCTTCATATAGTTCATCGTAACGTTTAAGCTGACCCCGCAGTCCCGGAAATCCGATCCAATGCTTGTCTTCGACTAAAAAGTCGGTTTTGAATTTAGTCTGGCCGGGATAACATACACCATGTTCATGAGAAAGATGATGCACTGTTAACCAATTGTCGATTATTTTCTCTGATAAAGAATCGCAAATATGGCCATCTCGGGCAAGATATTTGTGAGTAAATCTCTCTAAGTTGGGGATAAATCCAGCTTCTTGAATAGCCTTGTTCCAGCTGCCAAAAATCCGACGATACGCTTGCCAATTGGAATAGAATTCTTTTTTAATGGGGATTCTTTTGTGTAGTTTATGGAACCTCTTAATTTTGTTTAATAAATCTTCTCTCGAATATTTAGGTTGTGTCTTAGGAACACATATGAGTGAGCAATACTTTCTGTGTTCAAAGAATTTTTTCTGGCAGTTAGGACAAATCCTAACTTTTCTTGGTCTTGAAAGATTGGTCATGGAAGCTGCACAACGATGAGAACAATAGTTGTGATGAGAAATCTGGCCAATTGGTCTCTCAAACATTTTTTGGCATTTAGGATTTTCGCAAACCACAGTTTTCCTTCGCAGCCTACTTGTGACTAAACATTTCTGGGAGCAAAAAGACTTGTGGCCCAGAATCTGATTCTGAAGGTAATGGTATATATTCTTTTTGTATTCCTTTTTACACCAACCACATTTGACGGTGACCCAATGCATATTCTCTTAATCCAATAAGCTTTATCTGTCCTAATTGTAATCCGAATTTAATCCGAAGTCAAGATGCTAAATTTATATTTGTCTGATAAAATTGAGGTCAACGGGGATTAGTTTAACGGTAGAATTGGCCGATGGGGTCGGTCAGGCGACAGTTCAATTCTGTCATCCCCGACTTATGAAAATTGATGAGTATAGGAATTTTTTGGATTCGTGGTTTTTGGAGATTGAGAAGATGGGAATTGATGTGGCCGGCCTGCCCCTTGATCATTTGGGCTATAGCGCAAGCTCAAACGAGGAATATGACAAGATTAAACTAGAATTTTTAACCTCAGGAAAACTGTTTAGGGAAGCTATGGTTTCTGGTAGAAGAGTGGGGATATTCGAGATTTTTAAGCCATTAAAATATAAAGACTATCTTATTTCCGCTGTTGAATTGATAGAGCCAAAAACCGGAGAGTCGCGAAAGTCGGGGTATGAACACGCTGAATTTACGATTGATTTCCCTTTTGAAGACTTGGTCAAAAATATCCTGATCTCCCATGGGATATCAACAATGTCAATCGCCCAGATTTTCCCAGATTGAAAATCGTTTTGGGTAATGGGACGGAATTAAAATTCAACCACTTACCTATTTTGGGTTCATAAAAGTGGCAAGGCATCACACCGGGTGTGTGATGTTTAGCGATTGAGGATTGGAACTATTCTTTGCGAAGCATTTCGAGGGCGGGCAGTTTTTTCCCCGCCAAAAACTCAAGCGTTGCTCCCCCCGCTAAACTTAAATGTGTGATTTTTCCTATATCGCAATACTTTTTAGCGGCCTCTATAGTATCTCCCCCGGCAATGACTGTGAGGCCGGAAACTTGCTCTACGGCCCTGGCAATACTTCCGGATCCGGCCGCAAATCTGTCATCTTCAAATACCCCCATTGGCCCATTCCAAAATACCGTTTTAGACTGTTTAATAGTCTTAGAAAAGGCGTCTGAAGTAAGCGGTCCAATATCCAACGCAGCCCAACCAGCGGGAACCGTCACAGAAATTTCGGCTCTGTGGGGGTTATCTAAATCGTCACCCACTACCAAATCGACAGGCACCCGCACTTTATCCCCCCGCGCAAGAATTTTAGAGGCGTATTCAACCCAATCTTTCTTTTCTTTTCTAACCAAGTCAACAAAAACGTCTTCCACAAATGAGCTGCCTACGTCTATTCCCTTGGCCTTCATGAATACATTGGCCACTCCTCCACCCACCAAAATGGCGTCAGCTACATCATAAAGATTATTGATAGCGTCGATCTTGTCAGAAATTTTTTCGCCGCCAATAATTATCGTAAATGGTTTTTGAGGAGCACTCGTTAATCTGGAAAGAGCCGCAACTTCGCTTTCCAAATAAAATCCGGCACAGTTAGGTAAGTGCCGAAGTATACCTGTGGTGGAGGCATGCGCTCGATGGGCTTGGGGAAAACCATCAAATACCACCAGGTCACAACCGTAAGTCAATTCCTTAGCAAATTTATCATCATCTATCATCTCTTCAGGGTGAAACCTGACATTTTCCAGCATCACCACTTCGCCAGCTTTCAAGTCAGAAATAGCTTTCCTTACCTCGTCACCAATACAATCATCCATTTTTCTAACGGGTTTTCCCAACAAAGCCGATAACGATTTAGCATGAGGCGAGGTTCGAAGCGACTCAACGATCTTTCCGTCAGGCCTTTTTACATACGTCAAAACAACAATTTTGCACTCATTATTTATAAGATACTCTAACGTTTTCAAACTGGCTCTAATTCTCGAGTCATCCTTGACCACATAATCGCCGCCGGCTATCTGTTTAACCCCAATATCGTAAGCTGACCGGTATAGAACTGTTTTTTGATATATATCTGTCTCTTCTAGAGTTCTTAATTTCATAAGTTACAAGGCTCGGGCCACCAATCTAATTAGGTCGTAAAATCTGGTCGTATACCCCCACTCATTGTCATACCAGGCAAAAACTTTGACCAAATTGTCATCTAAGACATTCGTTGACAAGCTATCCACTACCGCCGACCTCGTCTCGCCTTTATAGTCAATCGAAACCAGAGGTTCGAAAGATATTCCCAAAATTCCTTTAAGCTCATCCTGGGAAGCTTTTTCAAAAGCCTGGTTAACTAGCTCTGGTGTAACTTTCTCTTTAAGCTGGGCTACCAGGTCAATCATTGACACGGTCGAAAAGGGGACCCGAATCGCGGTGGCACTGATTTTCCCTTGCAAATCCGGAAAAATAAGACCTATGGCCTTATCTGATCCTGTTGACGTGGGAATGAAAGAGTCTAGAAGACTTCTGCCTTTCCTTAAATCTTTATCGCTCGACCCATCAACTACGTTTTGAGAGCGGGTCACCGCATGAATTGTGGTCATGTGGGCACACTTAATACCGAATTTTTCATGCAAAACTTTAACCACCACAGCTAAACAGTTGGTGGTGCACGAGGCATTTGAAATTATGTGCTGCTTGTCTCCGGCGTACTTATCGTGATTAATCCCCATCACAATACAAGCGTCCTCACCTTTTCCGGGAGCGGATATGACTACCTTTCTGGCTCCGCTTCCCAGTTGTTTTTCACATGCCGCTCTATCTCTAAACTTGCCCGTACATTCTGCCACGATATCTACTCCCAATTCCTTAAAGTTAATTTCGCCGGGATTTTTATTAACAAAAACCTTTATCTTTTTGGTATCAACTTTTAAATAATCTTCTCCGAAGGAAATGTCTCTGGGCAATTTTCCATAAGTCGAATCATACTTTAATAGATACGCCAGGTTTTCCGCTGACGAACGACTGTTAATCGCCACCAAATCGAGTTCGGGGTCATCAAGCAGTATCCTATGCAAAATTCTGCCTATCCTTCCGTAGCCATTAATGAATAAATTAGCACGCTTCATAATTAAACCGAGATATTAATCTGACAGGTCAGAAACATTTTCTATCTTAGATTCTCCGAGTCCGAAGTCTGAAGGCCTCTTATGTAAGCGCAATGGTTTTATATGCTTTTCGACCAATTTGTCGGAGTTGACGACATTTAAAGCCTTAAATAAGAATTCAAACTTTCTACTTAGAGAATCACGAATTTCCTTTTTGTCATCTTCATTAATTTCCCAACACTCTCTTTTAAATTTCCCCCAGGCTTTTTTTCTCACGCTGTAATGAAACTGCTCATCAGTTTGGCCCTCCCCCCGTTCTTTTTGCCGCTCCTTATCCAGCCAGGCATACATGCCGGCTTTTAGATCTTTGGGAAATCTAGGGTGGTCCAATATCATATTTTGAAACTCGGTCGCCAAATGGATTTCCAACACGCCGTTTTGGGTAAATTGGCCAAATAAACTTTCCGGTAATGTTGAAGCCCCGTGTTGGACAACACCACCGATCTTATAATCTTTCCTTGCCGACAATCCAATTTCGGATAAAACCGAAAAGTCGATATTTACCTTAGCCAAAGTCCCATCCGGCAACACTACCCCGCCGTGGCTAGTCCCGGTCTGGACAGCAATTTTACTGACCCCTAAAACATCACTGCCCACACTCTTATTAAATCCTTCTATAAAGGCCTTAAAATCAGCCAAGGTGCTATTCTTTCCACCGATATGGCCAATTTCCCCGCCAATTGACACCGCATGGCCTTTTGGTTCCCAAGTTCTAATAAATTGTGCTAGCTCAACAGAATACTTGATATTTGCTAGTTGTTGTTCCCTTTCGGTTCTTTTACTTAAATCGACCAAAGTAGACATATCGATGTCAATATTGTAGATACCTGATTCAATAGAGGATTTTATAAGTTTTTTAACCTCTTCTATGTCTCCTTCTTTTGGCATACCTGGAACTTCGGATTTTACCTGGTAATGGTCACCTTGAATAAAAACGGGCCCACTCCATTTTTCCTTTATTGCCGCCGCCAGAACTACTATGGAAAACTCTTCGGGTGTCTGATCGGTATAGCCTATTTCGCTTCTGGCAAGTTCACAAATTATGGCCCGAGCGTTTAGTCTTCCTGCCGTTGCAAAAATCGATCGCGCCATATCATAGGCCATACCTCTTAAATTCATTGCCGGTATAGTAAAATCAAGAGTGGTCTCTCCCCGGCCTCTGGCCATATATAAATCATTGATTGAAGACGGTTTTACACTTAGGTTTTGAGCCGCTTCCCATATGATCCACCTAGCCCGCTTCTTGTCTCCCTCTGGACCAAATACCGCCTCCCAAACCAGTTCATCTATCATTTCCGAAGCGTTATTAATGTCAATTACACCGGTAGACATACTACAGCGTATACTTTATAACACGTTTGTCAAATGTATGGATAGTGTCAATAAATCTGACTTTTTCCGTCTCGGTCGACAGCAGCATGCTGTTTGTCCTGGCCCCTCCGCCAAAAAACCTGACTCCTTCAAGTAAATCTCCGCCCGTCACTCCGGTTGCGCAAAACAATATTTTTCTCCCGCTGGCCAATTCGTCTTGATTATAAATTTTGTCAATCTTTCCCCCCATTTTTTTAAGTCGGGCAACTTCGTTATCGCTTTTCGGCCAAAATCTAGCCTGAATTTCTCCGCCAATACACCGCAACCCGGCCGCGGTTATTACTCCCTCCGGAGCCGCCCCTATTCCCATAACCACATGCACCCCCGTTCCCCGTATCGCCACCGCAACTCCGGGAAGCAGGTCGCCATCAGCCACCAGTTTTACTCGGGCTCCGGCTTTTCTAATTTCCAAAACCTGACGTTCGTTTCTTTCCCGTTCCAGCACCACTACAACCAAATCTCTTATTTCCCGGTTTAAAGCTTGAGCAACCGCCTTCAAGTTTTCCTTCACCGGGGCATCCAGACTAACTTTGCCCATCGACTCCGGGCCAACTATCAATTTTTCCATATACATATCTGGCGCATGAAATAAACCACCCTTCTCAGACGCAGCCAAAACCGAAATTGCTCGAGACCCCAAAGAAGCCGTCGCGTTGGTGTTTTCCAAAGGATCAACGGCGATGTCTATTTCAACTCCGCTCCCGGTTCCTAACTTCTCACCAATGTAAAGCATGGGCGCCTTGTCACGTTCCCCCTCGCCAATTACCACCAGACCCCGAAATTCTATGCTATTTAAATGCTCTCGCATTGCCAAAACCGCCTCTTGATCCGCTCTGTGTTTATCTCCAAATCCAGCAGCCCGGGCTGCCGCAAGCGCCCCCGCTTCAGTCGCATGAAGAAGACTTAAACCGACGACATTCTCCATAACGGTTAAAGACCATTATAATCCATTTTAGCGCTTGGGGGATTGGCGTTTACGGCGAGCCTTGCCACCCATGCCGATCATGCGGCGCTGGCGCTTTCGGGGATCACGGGTCAAAAGACCGGCTGCCCGAAGGGGGCTTTTAAGTTTTTCAGAAGCTAGAACTAATGCCCGGGACAGACCTAGGACTACGGCGTTTAATTGGCCGGAAGATCCGCCTCCGGAAACTCTGATGGAAGCGGTATACTTGGTAACGCCGGCGGCGGCGAAGGGCTGAGAATATCGGGCTTTGGCGACTAGACCGGGAAAGTATTGAGAAATCGGTTTGCCGTTAACGGTCATTTCGGTGCTGCCGGAAAGCAGGCGCACGGAAGCGGCCGACGTGCGGCGGCGGCCCAGAGCGGAGGCTAATATTTTATGTGAAGTGCTGGCCATGGGGATGAGTGGCGTCGGAGTAAACATGTAACCGTAATAATCTAGGATCGTGGAGTTTGTTCTTGGGCAGCATACCGGAAACTGCGTGACGGATGGCTTCCTGGGGACCCAGCTTGGAATATGGGGTCACTTTCAACCCTCCGGGGTACCCGGAATGGCGGTAGTAAACTTTGGATTGGGCTTTGTTGCCGGACAGCACAACCTTGGCGGCGTTGATAACGACCACGTTGTCTCCCATGTCCAAATGAGCTGCAAAGACAGGCTTGTGTTTGCCGGAAAGCCAGATGGCAATTTGAGTAGCCAGCCTGCCCAAAGCTTGGCCCGAAGCGTCGACCAGGTGCCACTTGCGATCAATCTCCGAAACTGTGGGGGTGTAGGTTTTCATTTGACAAACTCCATGCGTACCAGAGGGGCATTGTCACCTGATCTGCGACCGGTTTTTATAAGCCGGGTGTAGCCGCCGGGGCGGGATTTAAAACGCGGGGCAATGTCGTGCACCAATTTGTGCACCAGGTCTTTATCGGCCACGGTCTTTTCAACCTGACGAGTGCTGGCCAGTGTTCCCTTGCGGGCGTGCGTGACCAGGCTATCGACCAGCCCCCGCACGGCCTTGGCTTTGGCCTCGGTGGTCTCGATAGCTTCGGAGCGGATGAGTGCTCCCACTAGACCTTTGAGCAGGGCTTGGCGCTGATTAGTGTCCCGGGATAACATGGTTTATAGAGAAAACTCGAAGCCGCGATCACGGAGAGCGAGTTCGATAATTTTGACTGATTTGGCCCCAAGATTTTTAACTTTGGAGAGCTCTGATTTGGGGGTGGAGATAAGGGAAGAAATGGTTTCAAACCCGGCTTTTTGCAAAGCGTTGGCAATACGAGTAGGGAGATCTAGCTCTTCTACAGAAACCGTTGACCCGGGAACTGTGGATTGAACAGATTGAGAAGAAACGGATGGAGCGGATTGAGGAGTAACCACTGCAGAGAAGAAATCAACTAAGGTTTGGGAGGCGGTTTTTAGAGCGGACTCAGGAGCAATAGTGCCGTCGGTGGTAACTTCCAAAATCAGGCGGTCGAAATTGGTAACCCGGCCAACGCGGGTGGCCTCCACGCTGTAATTGACCAGGGTTACGGGAGAGAAGGTGGCATCGACAGGAATTACGCCGATGGTGGTAGTCTGGCGCTCTTCGGCGGGAGAGTAACCTAATCCCGCCTCGACAACGGCAGTGATATCCAATTTGGTGTTTTTATCCGCTAAATGGGCCAAAACTAAATCCGGATTGGCGAGAGTGACGGTGGCCGGAAGCTTAAAATCCTTGGCCTTGACCTCGCTCGGACCTTTGGCTTCCAGAGTAATTTGCGCGGGTTCGGCACCAACGTAAGACAGACGGACTTGTTTGAGGTTGAGAATGAGCTGAACTACATCCTCGCGCACACCAACGATTGTGGTGAATTGATGGCGGACGCCACCAAACTTAACGGAAGTGATAGCAGCGCCAGGAATAGAGGAATAGAGCACACGGCGGAGAGCGTTACCCAGAGTGTGGCCGTAGCCTTGGGGTAAAGGCTCGATTGTGAACTTGTGACCGGATTGGGCAATGGTAAATTGAGGAGTTTGCATGGTACAAAAAAGGCGTAATTAGCGCGAATAATATTCTACTATAAGTTGGTCATTTATGCTAGTGTCAATGTCCGCCCGTTCGGGCAGACGCTCCACTTTGCCGACGAGGGCTTTACGGGAGAGCCAGGAAGGCGGAACAGCTTCCGCCTCGGGAGCGGGAAGTTTAATTTTGGGGCCAAAAGTGATAATGTCTCCAGGCCGGACTTGATACGAAGGAATGTTCACAGGACGGGAATTGACTAAAACGTGATAATGGCCGACTAGCTGGCGGGCCATGGCCCGGGTGGGCACAAATCCCAGACGGTAAACCGTGTTGTCCAGACGACTTTCCAGAAGAGACAAGAGAGTGGCTCCGGTATTACCGGGGTTTCTAGATGCGGTTTCGTAGTAGCGGTGGAATTGCTTTTCCAAAAGGCCGTACAGACGCTTGGCCTTTTGTTTTTCCCGCAGCTGGGCCCCATAATCCGAAACCCGACGGATGCCTTTGGGTCCGTGCTGGCCGGGCGGAACCTGGGCCCGGCGGAGTTTATTACCCCGGCCGAACAAATCCAGGCCTTCTCTACGGCTTAATCTGTTTTTGGGTCCAGTATATCTGGCCATGTTACCACCTAAAATGGGCGAAGGCTTTGTTGGCTTCGGCCATTCTATGCATATCTAACTTTTTCTTGTAAGCGGCGCCCGCACTGGCGAGGATATCGGTAATTTCGGCAGCTAATTTTTCGGCAAAAGTATGATACTGGCTACTGGCCCGATCCCGGGCAGCAGCTACTAACCAGCGGAGAGCCAGTGAATCCTTACGCGGACCACGAACGGGCGATGGAACTTGATAGGCGGCTCCGCCGATACGCCGGGCGCGGACTTCCATCTGGGGGCGCAAGTTTTCCATAGCAGACAAAAAGGCGGCTAAAGGATCGGCTTGACCTTGGGCTTTGAGGAGAGCAAAAGCGGCGTAAACCTGCTTGGCGGCCACGGTTTTTTTACCGTCGTGCATTAAATTATTGATGAGTTGGGTGACCAGAGGATGGGGATAAATCGGGTCGATGGTCTTTGGTCTTGAGCTTGCGGGGCGTGATCTCATATGAGTTAGCTGGCGGCTGCAGTTTGCGGACCGGAGGTAGCCTTGGTGCCATAACGGGACCGGCCCTGGCGGCGATTGTCCACACCGGAAGCGTCAAACTTACCGCGAACGATGTGGTATTTAACTCCAGGAAGGTCCTTGACTCGGCCGCCCCGGACCAAGACGATGCCGTGCTCGGCCAGGTTATGACCGATGCCGCCGATATACGCCGTGACTTCGGTTTTGTTGGACAGGCGGATCCGGGCCACTTTGCGCAAAGCGGAATTGGGTTTTCTGGGAGTCATGGTCTTAACCAAAGTAACCACTCCCCTTTTGAAAGGATTTACTGTTTGCACAAATTTCCGGTCTATGGTATTGAAAGAACGCCGCAAGGCAGTAGCAGTAATCTTTTTTGTTTTTTTGGCCCGGCCTTTTCTAATAAGTTGGTTGATAGTCGGCATATCCTGTAATTATACTATGGCCGCTCTTTCAGGGCTGGTGGGGATGAGACGGCCGATAATAACGTTTTCTTTTAGCCCTAAGAGAGGATCGACCCGGCCTTCGACAGCGGCGTCGGCCAATTGAGATGTGGTTTCGATAAACGAAGCGGCAGAGAGCCAGGAGCCGGTCTTGAGAGCGGAGCGGGTGATGCCCAGAATGACAACCTGGGCAGTAGAAGGTTCGCCGCCGGCGGCTAAGACGCGGGCATTTTCGGTCTCGAAAGTATAGCGGTCCACAATATCTCCCGGCAGAAGCGTAGTATCACCGGAGGTTAAGATGCGCACCCGGTCACTCATCTTGCGGACGATGGTTTCGAAATGTTTATCGTGGATAGGAATGCCCTGGGATTCATAGACGAGCTGGATTTCTTCAATCAGATATTCCTGGGCGCCGCGTAGACCCCGGACTTCCAAAACTTCCTTGATATCCAGGGAACCCGCGGCCAATTGAGTGCCGGTAGTGACCAAATCTCCGTCGGCAACTTTGAGCTCGGCGGTTAAAGGAATTAAATATTCCCGCTCTTCGATAGGTTTGACACTGGTATTTCTAATACGGATCTTGTAGCCGGAGTCCGTTTCTACCAACTCCACTTTGCCGGAAATTTCGGCCAGAGGCGAGATAGATTTAGGAGTTCTGGCTTCAAACAGCTCTTCTACCCGGGGCAATCCTTGAGTAACATCTACGCCCCCGGCAGAAATGGAGCCGCGTTTGCCGTGGAGAGTCATCTGGGTGCCCGGCTCACCGATGCTTTGGGCGGCGATAACGCCTACGGGATCGCCTACTTGGGCCATGGTCATAGAGGCCAGGTTTAGCCCGTAGCATTTAGCGCATAGTCCATAGGGGGCGTTGCAGGTGAGAGTGGAACGGATGACCACTTGATCAATATTCTTGGTTTCAATAATACTCAAATGAGATTCATCCAAAAGCGTTCCGGCGGGGATACCGGCGACCTCTTTGGCCAGGATTCGGCCAAAAAGACGATTAGCAAAGGATTTGGGCCGGCGATTATGGCGATTGATAGTTAGATAGGAAGTGGTGCCACAATCTTCCAGACGGATGATGGCATCGTGAGCGACGTCGACTAAGCGGCGAGTCAAGTAACCGGCGTCGGCGGTACGAATGGCGGTATCGGACAGACCTTTGCGCTCACCACGGGCAACAGAAATATACTCAAAAGTGGAGATTCCCTGGCGGTAGTTGCCTTTGATGGGCAGGTCGACAATGTTACCCAAAGGATCGACGACCAGTCCACGCATGGCGGATAACTGCTTGACCTGCTCGCGGGAAATACGACCCACCTGGGCGTCGACCATGAGGTGGATAGGATTAGATTCGTCGATTAGTTGCCAAGTCATATCTGCCAGTTTATCTGTGGTTTCCAGCCAAACTTCCTGGGATAGACGCTTCTTTTCTTCGATGGTAATGAGGCCGGAAGTGAAGTTGCGTTCGATTTCGGCCACTGCTTGGTTGGCCTCGGCAATGACTCGGTCGCGGTCCGGAGAAATTACACAGTCGGTAATACTGACCGACAGACCGGAAATGGTGCCGGCCCAAAAACCTAGATTTTTGATATCGTCCACCAAAGCCACTACGGTTTCAGTGGGATACAGCTTGAAGGCTTTGGCAAACAGAGAAACGACGGTGGAACGACGAACTGCTTCGTTAAGGAAGCGGAGCTGCGAAGGCAAAATGGCGTTGAAGAACAAACGGCCGGCAGTGGTTTCGATAACGGAATCCGGGGCAATCTGAACCCGGACTGGCTGGCGGAGCTTGAGATAGCCCATGTGGTAAGCTCGAATGGCCTCGTCCCAAGTCAATGGAGACGGGTATGACGAGAGGCCGGAATCGATGGAGGTGAGATAGTAATTTCCCAGAGCCATTTCTTTGGTGGAAGGGATAGAAACGGGCGTACCGTCGGCGGGTTTGCGCAGGTTTTGCTCGGGCATCATGAGGGTTTTGGCTTCTTCTATGGCGGCGGCGCCAATGGGGACGTGCACGGCCATTTGATCGCCGTCAAAATCGGCGTTGAAACCGGCGCAGACGCAGGGGTGAATACGAATGGCCGAGCCCTCGATAAGGATGGGGTAAAAAGCTTGGATGGACAGTTTGTGCAAAGTGGGAGCCCGGTTGAGAATCACAGGGTGGTTTTTGGTGATTTCTTCGAGAATGTCGAAAACTTCGGGGGGGCGGGTCTCCAAAATATTCTTGGCGCTTTTAACGTTGGGGGCTAGGCCTTGGACGATCATCTGGCGCAACACAAACGGCTTGAACATTTCCAGAGCCATATCTTTAGGTAGTCCACATTGGGACAGCTTAAGCTCGGGACCAACGACAATGACTGACCGTCCGGAATAATCTACGCGCTTACCCAAGAGATTTTGGCGGAAACGACCTTGCTTACCCCGGAGCATATCCGACAGAGAGCGGGAGCGGGCAGCAGCGGGCCTACGGGAAACAATCCGGGTGTGCTGGGCGGAATCGATGAGCGAATCAACCGCTTCCTGAAGCATCCGCTTCTCGTTTCTTAAAATAATTTCCGGAGCACCGAGGTCTATAAGATGTTTTAAGCGATGGTTCCTGTTAATGACCCGGCGGTAAAGATCGTTCAGATCGGAGGTGGCGAAACGACCGCCAGAGAGCTGAACCATGGGACGCAAATCCGGAGGGATAACCGGGAGAACTTTGAGAATCGTCCAAGCGGGATTGACTTCGGCTCGGCGCATACCGTCCACCACCCGCAAGCGTTTGGTGGCTTTGATGTGGCGCTGGCCGGTAGTGGAAGTGACCTCCTGGCGCAGGTCGGCTGCCAATTTAGCTAAATCAATTTGAGAAATAACCGCTAAGACGGCTTCGGCACCCATGCCCACCTCAAGAAATTCGGCGGCTTTGTGTTCTCCCAACTTAAGATATTCATCTTCGGTGAGAATGCTGGCTACGTTAAGGTTTTTGACGATATCTGTCAGGCGCTGGAACAGGACCTGGGTAGCTTGATCTTCAGCGGCTTCGGCGTCGTGCAAATTCTGGGTGGTTTGTTTGAGTTTGAGCTGGAGCTGGTTTTCGGCCAGAGCTTTGGCGTCTTCGTTGAGATCCGAAGTGAGCAGAGCCTGCAAATCGTTGTCTGACTCGGTTTGTGCGGCAGCAACTTTGGCGGCTGTATCGGACTTAATTTTGGCCCGGGCTTCTTGAGACTCTTTTTGTAAGCGTTCCAAAATTACGGACTGTTCTTTAGGGTCGACGGAGGTGACTATATACTGGGCAAAGTAGATGACGGATTCCAAAGCCTTGGGGGCGACGTCCAAAAGTAAAGAGAGTTTGGAAGGGGCACCTTTGAAATACCAGACGTGGGCTACGGGGCAGGCGAGGGTGATGTGCCCCATACGCTCACGGCGAACCCGGGATTGAGTAACTTCCACGCCACACTTGTCGCAAATGATGCCCTTGTAGCGGATACGCTTGTATTTGCCACAATAACACTCCCAGTCCTTAACCGGACCAAAAATACGTTCATCGAATAAGCCGTCTTTTTCGGGGCGGAGAGTGCGGTAGTTGATAGTTTCCGGCTTGGTGACCTCGCCATGAGACCATTGTTTGATGATATCGGAAGAGGCCAGCTTAATTTGCAGGCCGGTAAAGTCTAAAATATTTTTGAATGAATCTTGATGGTCTACAGGTTTGGTAGTCATTCTACAATTACGGGTTCAACCGTTTTGAGCTGAACTCCCTGGGGAATAACTTGCAAGCCCAGGCTTTGCAGCTCCTTGACTAGGACATTGAAAGATTCAGGTACGGAGGAGCTGGGAATTTCGGTGCCCTTGACGATGGCTTCAAAAGCTTTGGCCCGGCCGACCACGTCGTCGGATTTGATGGTGAGCATTTCCTGTAAAGTAGCGGCGGCCTTGTGCGCTTCCAAACCCCATACTTCCATTTCTCCCAAGCGCTGGCCACCCATTTGGGCCTTGCCGCCCAGAGGCTGCTGGGTGATTAAAGAATAAGGACCGGTGGAACGAGCGTGGGTTTTGTCCTCCACCATGTGAGACAGCTTGAGAATGTAGCCTACGCCAACCACCGTGGTCTGTTCATAAGGAACCCCGGTGCGGCCATCTATGAGAGTGGTTTTGCCAGAAACCGGCAAATTAGCCTCTTGGAGACTCTGGGCAATTTGGTCTTCGGAAATTCTGGAAAAAACAGGGACCCCGACGGTTTGTTTCAAGGCGGTCATGGCCCAACCCAAACGAGCTTCCAAAAGCTGGCCGAGATTCATACGGGCCAAAACAGAAAGCGGGGAAATTATGATATCGATGGGCGTGCCGTCGGCCAAATGCGGCATGTCTGCCACGGGCACGATTTTGGAAATGACGCCTTTGTTGCCGTGCCGGCCGGCCAGTTTATCGCCGACAGTAATTTTCCTTATTTGGGCTACTTTGACTACCACGCGCTTGTGCGTACCGGGAGGGAGTTCGTCCCCGGTGTCCCGGTCTAGAATTTGAACGTCGACCACAATGCCCCGTTCGCCATGAGGCATGCGCAGCGACGTATCGCGGACATCTCGGGCTTTTTCACCAAAGATGGCCCGGAGTAATCTCTCCTCGGCAGAGAGTTCAGTTTCGCCTTTGGGAGCAATTTTGCCCACCAAAATATCGTTGGGGCGGACTTCTGATCCAACGGTGACGATACCGCCTTCGTCCAGATTGGCCAAGTAGCTTTCTCCGACGTTGGGGATATCCCGGGTAAGTTCTTCTGGGCCCAACTTGGTGTCCACCACATCGGCTTCGTAGCTTTCAATGTGAATAGAGGTCAGCAAATCCTGGGTGACTAACCTATCGGAAATAACAACTGCGTCTTCGTAACCCAAGCCGTCAAAGGGGGTATAAGCGATAATCAAATTTTGGCCCAAAGATAGTTCTCCACCGGCGGTGGCCGGGCCATCGGCCAGCAGGGTGTCGGAGGTGATTTTTTGGCCAGGAGTAACAACCGGTTGCTGGTTGTAACACGTACTGTGGGACGTGCGTTTGAATTTGGTGAGATAATAGGTCTGCAAATTCCCTTTGAAGGAAATGTTTTCAGTGCTGGGAGGAAGAAGTGATTTTTTGGCCAACTTGACCACAATCTTTTGGGCGTCGACGAAAGTCACAGTGCCGGGAAGAGTAGCGTAGACTGCCCAGCCCATGGCAGCGGCAATATCTTTTTCCATGCCAGTACCCACCACCGGCGCTGACGGATGAAGCAAGGGTACGGCTTGAGACTGCATGTTGGTGCCCATGAGGGCCCGGTTGGCGGCGTCGTTGGCCAGGAAGGGAATCAAGGCAGCCGAGGTGCCCACTACCTGGCGGGGAACTACATCGACAAAATCAACTTGAGAAGAAGGGCCTTCGGTGAAGATGTTGGCGTGCCGGATGGGTACCCAATCATCGGTGATATAACCTTTGGCGTCGACTTTGATGTCACAGTAGGAAATGCGATACTGCTCTTCGTCGTCGGCGGTTAAGTAAACAATCTCGTCGGTCACGTGGCGTTTGACGATCTTGCGGTAAGGAGCCTCCAAGAAACCGTATTCATTGACCCGGGTATAGAGAGATAAGTAGGTGATAAGGCCTATGTTTGGACCTTCCGGAGAGCGGACGGGGTCGATGCGGCTGTATTGGGAAGCGTTGATGTCGCGGATGGAAAACGAGGCCCGTTCGCGGGTCAGTCCGCCGGGGCCAAACACAGACAGACGGCGGAGATGGTCGATTTCGGACAAGGGATTGGTCTGGTCCAAAATTTGGGACAATTGGGAACTTCTGAAAAATTGATTGACGGCGGAAATCACCGGGCGGGCGTTGACCAGCTGGGTGGGGCTGACCAACTCTTCGGTGGAAACCAGGCTCATTTTTTCGCGGATGGCCCGCTCCAGACGCAACAATCCTTCGCGAAAAGCCGTGGCGGCTACTAATTCACCCACCCGTCTGACTCGGCGGTTGGCTAAATGATCAATGTCATCAATGTGACCAATCCCTTGGGCCAGACCAACTAAGTACTTAATGGTGGCTACCAGATCGTCACGAGTGAGGACTCGGGAATCGGAAGTAGTCCCGAGGCGCTTGTTGATTTTGTAGCGGCCGACAACCCCCAGGTCATAGCGGCGGGGATTGAAAAAGAGATCATAAAGAAGTTTCTGGGCATTTTCCAATACCACTGGCTCGCCGGGACGCATTTTTTTGTAAACTTCAATGAGAGCGTCCTCGGTAGTTTTGGTGGTATCTTTGGCCGCAGCGGCTTCTAACCCATCAGGGTACTCTGACAAACCCATGGCCCGGAGGATGGTGGTGGCTAAAAATTTACGGCGGCGGTCAACTCTTATTGAGATGACGTCGGATTTGGAAACTTCGAATTCCAGCCAGGTGCCGCGGATGGGCCGCAGTTCTGCACTATACAGCAGTTTGCCGGTGGCGGCGTCCAGCTCGGAACCAAAGTAAACTCCCGGGGAACGGACAATTTGGTTAACGACAGCCCGCTCGACGCCATTAATAACGAATGTCCCTTGGGGAGTCATCTGGGGGATATCTCCCAAAAAAACCTCGGTGGACGAGGTTTTTTTGGTTTGCTTATTCGTGAGCTTGGTGTGAATACGTAAAGCTGAAGAATAAGTAAGGCCCTTGCGGGTGGCCTGAAGAGGAGAAAGGCCGGGTTTCTCGATAGAGTACTGGCCAAACTCCAACAGCCAGTTTTTGCCAGTAAAATCTTCGATGGGGGAAATTTCAGCGACGGCTTCTTTGATACCGTCACTAATAAACCACAGCCACGAGTCAAGTTGGATCTGAGTCAGATTGAGGGGAGGAAGGTGGGTGGGTTCCTGTCCCCAGATGAGACGGCGAGATACAGGCATCTAAGCGCAAAAGGCCCCTTCGGTATCTCTACCGCTTGGGGTTTCTAAGCTGGTTAAGGTTATATCAGCGGGTAAGATATTTGTCAATATTCAAATTGTGTTCTTCGATGGTGACGGCATAATGACTGGTTCCGTCCGGAGCGTGCAAGTAGAACCAATATGGGGTGGTTTGAGGCCGCCGGACGGCTTCGATGGCAGCCAGACCAGGATTGGCAATGGGGGCGACTGGCAGACCGATATGCTGATAGGTATCTTTGGCCACATCGACCTGAAGGGGCCAATTGGCTTTGAGACGCTTAAGAAGAATCCCGGCTACAATGGGACGGTCGGCTGTGGTTTTGGTTTCCCGTTCAACCAACGACGCCAGAATTAAAGAATCCTGGTCGATGAAACCTACCTTGCGATTAAAAGTGGCAGTCAGGGTATCGACAATATCCGCCGGCGTGGCGTAAGTGGGAATAAGGTAGGTATCGGGAAACAGCCGACCTTCGAGTGTCGCTGTCAGAGACAAAAAGGTGGCGGTATCAAAATTCTCGAGATTGGATGCTAGGCGGGTAGCGATTTGCTCCCGGCGCCAACCCTCGGGAATAGTAACCCAAATATCCCGGGGGCCTGCGGTAAGCGAAGTAAGAAGATTTTTTAGATCGGTGGAGGGCGAGAGCAGATATGTCCCGGCTTTGATTTTTTTGTCCAGCCCCGAAAGGACAAAATATATCTTGGCCACACTGGGTGATCTGATAAATTTTTGATCAAAAAGGGCTTGGGAAACTGCCGAGGCGGATTGATTGGGGACGATGATGAACGGGCGGTGCTGATCCGAAGACAGATCTAGAGGAGAAAGCTCCCGCGTCCACCAGGCAAAACCCACTAAAGAAGCTAAAGCCAGAGCGACAAACAAACCTGCCAGAAATTTCACGGTGTTAGACCTCCTCAAACAAGGCCCGACGGTATTTGGAATCTTGGGACTCTCTGATGAAAATACGGCCACACTTTTTGCAGGTGACTTTAGTGCCTTTGGGGTGTTTGACAGATTTTCCCAGAGACAAATCAGTGCCGCAACCTACACATCGGCCTTGGGACAACAACCAAGCTTGGACTGGAGCAATGACATTCTTAAACATTAGGCTGACTTTACAGGTTTTGGTTTGGGGAGTCAATCCCTTCGACTCCGCTCAGGATTGATGCTGAGCCTAAGCCGAAGCATCAAGCCAAGATTGAAGCATGATGGTAGCTGCAACAGCGTGTTCGTGCGTCCGGCGTTTTTTTTGGGTGGTGTGCAACAATAATAGTCTGGCGTCGTGAGAAGAAAGGGTTTCATCAGTCCGGTGTACCGGGGCTAAATCCGATAATTTATCCAAAAAAACTTCCGGACAATCCCCCACTACCACCGCGTCAATTTGGTGATCCAAAATCAGTTGTTTAATTAATTGAACCGCCTTAGCGGTTTTTACAGTTGTCAGCGGTTCGGCCAACGGACCGGTAGCCAACGCCACCCCAATTTTGACCTCTCCATAGTCAAGCCCTAAATAATTCATGGGCCTTTGTTTCATTTGATTTTTCAACTAACAATCGTACTCCTGTAAAACTAGGTTGGAATGGAAATTGGGCTAGTCCACCTTCATCATCAGCTGAAATAATGCATTTAATTCCATTTGCTTCGAGTAATCCCTTGGAAACTCCGGCTTCATGGCGGGTGTTAAAAGTTTTTATGACTGTCCAATTCATGGGTCAATTATAAACTAGTTTACGAGTTCGGCGCGGGATTTGACAGATCAGTTGAATTGGTTTTAGGGGACTAGTTTGTGTTGTTTTGGGGTCCATGCTGGTGTGCAGGGTATAAACATTACTAAGTTTCCTTCCCAATAATATTTTTCACCAACCTCGATTAAAACTACATCGCCCTTCTTTAATCTGACTGTTTTATCTTCAACAACTAATTTTCCAGACCCCTCGACAACGTAACCCACTTCTTTGCACTCAGTATTAACTGCTCTACCATTTTCAGGATAGCGTCCGTTTAACTTAATAACGGCTGCATTTATATCTTTATCACCTAATGAATATTCTAGTGCCATGCATGAATTGCTGTTTTTAAACTCTTTTGCTTGTTCTAATTTTGCCTTTTTCATACTGTTTGTCTTTTTATTTTTTTATAACCTAATTAACCAGTTCTGCGCGGGCGACGAAGCGGCGCAGATATGTACCCAAGGGGACACAGGTGACCAGAGTGAGCTCGTGTTTGTCGTAGCGCTGGGCGAGAATTTCAATTTGGGAAGGTTCAACTTCGGCAGTACTTCTGACCACATATTTGTAAGTCACGCCGTCGTACTGAATGACGATGGCGTCACCGACTTTGATTTTGGGCAGAGGAACAAAAACTGATAGCGGGTCGTTGGGTTTATACAGCTGGGGCAGGGTGGAATGACCAAAAATAACTGTATTGCCATAATCTCCAGGAATGGCGGTGCCAGGAAATTGGATGGCGTTCTTTTTGAGATCGGTGCCGTTGATTTCGACGGGGACATCGCGGAGATTAAGTTTGGGAATAGATAAGGTATAGAAGCGGACGCGGCTGGCTGTGGGAGTAGTATTGGCCGCAGGAAACCAAGAAGTGGGCTGGGTGTAATCCGGAGTGGTAACTCCCAAGATGTTGGCCACGTACGGAGCGGGGACCAAAGCCACGGCAGTAGGATCCAGCAACTTGGGCCGGAAACTGAAACTTAACTGGGACAGGCCGATGGGCAAAAAGACACTTAAGAGAAGAAATAGGCCCACAATGACAAAAGACAAAGAAAAAAAACGGCGCATTACTTCAAGGGACGGACAGAAACAGTAATATTTTTAGAGATGCGGGGTAAAGTGGCTAAGAATGCGGGCATTTTGGGAGAAATAAGAATGTCGATTTGACCCACGGCTGGCAGGGATTGGAGATACTCTTTGGCCCGGTCGGGGTATTTGCCGGTAAGATCTTTGGCAATTTGGCTCACGTCCATTTGGGGTAATAACTGGGCGGCAACATGTACCTGGAAAGTCGCGGTGGTTTTGTCGGCTTTTTTGACGGCCATGCTCTGGGTAACGTCGGTGTCGAAAACATACCCAGCAGGAATTTGAGGATTAACTTGGGCATCGATGATGGACTGGAGTTCGGATTTAGAAACCACCAGACCACGGGCGGTAGCGGAAAGCTTAAGAGTTACATTATCTGCCTCTTCGTCTACTTTGTGATCAAAACTTTCAGAGAGCGATAGGAGACTTATGGATTCGGTGATAAGTTGGTCTTCGGAGCTGACTTTTTGAGATAATTCATCCTTGGCTATGCTTTTCAAGCTTTCGGACAGGTCAGCACGAAGTTTGGCCGCATCATCCTTAGACACCACTTTGGCTTGCCGACTGGTCCCGCCGGAAATGGCGGCGTCGTTCTTGGCGGCGGTTTCGGTTTCGGCATACGTGCCAACTCTGAAAACTGTGCCCGCTGATAAATTGTAGTCTCCTCCAATTTGCGAGGCAGTGATTTTGGCCACGGCCTTGGCAGGTTGTGGATTAAAAACATCACCGCTACCTGAAGCCACTGCAACTGTTTCGTCTAGAACAAATTTCAGACCCGACGGTGAAGTGAGTATAGTCCCGGCAGGAAAAGAACGAGCAGTCTTGGCGTTGTTGGCTATAGAGACTGCCCCCGTGGCTTTGTCGCCCACTAATTTGGATCCGGTAGTAGAAATGGATTTGTCTGCTGATACTGCGGCCTCCATACTTTCGGCCGGCAAATCTTTGCCGCCGGCTACTAGCTCAAATTGATGCTCGAGGTTTTTGGGAGTGACGAACAAAATCACTTCGGCCTTGGGCAAATACCAGTAAGCTGCAGTCAATCCGCCAATCATTACTGCAAGCACCAATACGGAAATGGCAGCCATTGCGGGCAGTTGAATCCTGGGGAGTTTAAACTCCGGAAGCCGAATGTGGGGAAGGCGGAGTTTGGGTTTGGGAGTCGGAGGCGGGGGTGGGGGTGGTGGGGGTGAGGGTGCCGGCGGAGGCGGGGGTGGAGATTGGGTAATGATATCCACATCTTTAACAAAACCCAGGTCAGCTGCAGAATGGGCTGGTTCAGAAACGGTCTCTTGTTCCACGGCCGTCTCACTAGCAGAATTAATGAGGCCGGTGGCCTGAGCCACCTCGGACCCACCAGAGAGAGCGATGGCCCGGATAGTGAAATCCGACGGCAATATTTCGACTTTGGGAAAATGCAGGAAAGGCAGGTGTTTGGTAGGAGCCTGCCAGGGATGGGCAAGAAGCAGTTGCTTGATCTCCTCTAAATCTATGCCGGAATCGTAGAGCAACATACGCGAGGGCAGCATATCGATATCGGAAAATCTGGACAGACCCTCGACTACATCATCTGCCAAATGGGCACTTTTGTGGACAAGCTGGGTGCCGTCGATTTTGCCTAAACGGACCAGAGTGATTTCTAGGATATGTGGCCAGAAACCTATAAGGATGGTAGTGGGAGGAACGCCTTCGGTGAACTGTAAATACTTGGTAGCGGCTTCCGGAGTAACCACAAAGCCCATCGGTTGAAGGTCGAGTTTTTCGGATAGGGCCTTGAGGTGGTGAAGCTGGGTGGAGGAAATTTTGTCTGCCCCAACCCAATCTGCGGGGAGGCCAAAAATGACTTTGTGGATATTTACTTTTCCAGTGGGGTCCAGATGAGAAGTGGCGTCGGAAAGTGCCGCATCGGCGGCGGTAATCAGGGAATCTTCGGATTTGTCGTCCCAGGACTGGTTGCTACTCACAGCCAGAACTTGGGGTTTGTCGTTGATAACGGACCAGACGGCACTTTTAATTAAACCGTGATCTATCTCCAGGGCAAAAAAGTATTCCCGGGTGGAAGTGTTAGGAGATTTTTTAAGAAATGGCAGTTGCATAAATACGGCGGACGCCAGCAGATACCGCTTCCTGGCGGGTTATCTTTATCCTACCAATTTCCCCCGTGCTTTGCACATGAGGACCGCCGCATAACTCTTTGGAAAAGTCGTCAATGGTGTAAACTGAAGTCACATCTGGGTATTTCTCTGGGAAAAAGGCGAGGGCGCCTTCGGCCAAAGCTTGACTTTTTGGCATCTCTACGCACTCTACTTTAACATCTGCTGCAATTTTGGCATTAATTAAATCCTCGACTTGTTTGATTTGTTCATCGGTAAGCTTTTCGGGGTGAGAAAAGTCGAAACGTAATCTGTCGGCGGTAATATTGCTGCCTTTTTGGGAAACGTGGTTCCCTAAAACTTTCCTCAACGCCGCATGCAACAAATGCGTAGCGGTGTGGTATTTGGTCACAATTTCAGACTGATCCTGCAGCCCTCCCTTGAACATACCTTGAGAAGCGGTGCGGGATTCTTCCTGGTGTCTAGTCCGGGATTTCGCAAATTCTTCTTTATTTAACTTTAATCCTTTCTCTTGATACAGCTCCTCAATTACTTCTGGGGGAAAACCATACGACTGATAAAGGTCGAATGGAGAAACTTGACCCAATAGTTTTAAGCCTTTGTCTAAAGTTTGAGAAAACTTTTGCGTTTCCATAGATATCCAATCAGGAATATCTTCAGGGTACTTGAGATTTTTGAAATAAATATTTTTGTAGGTCTCAATTACACTACGGCAGATTTTCTCAATATGCCACTGAGAATCTACTTGAAGTTGACGAAGCTTGACTGCTGCTTGACGAATAAGGCGTCGGGTCATGTATCCTTGAGCTTTGTTTGAAGGGGTAGCCCCATCTGAAATCAAAAAGGTGGCAGCTTTAATATGGTCGGCGATAATTCTCATATATTGAGGGTGATCGACGTATTTCTTTTGAGTAACGTACTCTATTGTTTGGATAATTTGTTTAAATGAATCGGTCTGAAATATGTCTGGTTCGTCACTAGCTGCTGCGGTGAGACGTTCGAGTCCCCCACCGAAGTCGACATTTTTTTGGGGTAGTTCTTTGAATGAGCTGTCTGCTTGTTTTTGATACTGCATAAAAACCGAGTTGCCAATTTCTAAGAAGCGACCACAATCACAGTTGGGATGACACTGGTCACCAAACTTAGGGTTATGTTTGATGTCTGTAAATTCATAAAAAACTTCGGAGTCTGGACCTCCCGGTTCACCAGCTGGCATACTCTCGGGAACTCCAGATCTGCTCCACCAGTTTTTCTTTACACCATAATAAAAAATCCGATTTTTAGGCACTCCTAACTTTTTCCAAATGGCTGCTGATTCTTCGTCGCGAGGAATTTGGTTGTCCCCTTCAAATACGGAAACTGCTAATTTTTCTTCTGGTAGTTTGAGTTCTTTGGTTAGAAACTCATAAAACCAAGCCAGTTGTTCTTCTTTGAAATAATCTCCTAGTGACCAGTTACCAAGCATTTCAAAAAAAGTGGTGTGACGATTGTCCCCAACTTCATCAATATCTTGGGCCCGAAAACATTTTTGAGAGTTGACTAATCTTTTGCCCGCCGGATGGGGCTGACCCAATAAATTTTGAACTAGGGGTTGCATGCCAGAGGACGTGAAGAGTGTGGTGGGGTCGTTTTCAGGAACTAGTAGGGCCGAAGGAATTTTGATATGTCCCCTATCCTTGAAAAACTGCAAATATTTGGCTCTAACGTCGTTTGCAGAAACCATGGTACAATTTTAACATGGAAGAGCGGTCGATTCCGACTTCCCCGCTCCTAATTTCCATGACTCCGGAATCTCCTGCCAAACCAAATATCTGGCTGTGGGTTGGCGTATGTGCGCTCATGCTGGGAGTGGGAATTGGGATTGGAATATTTTTGAAGAGCTATCAAAAACCGGCTGCTTATGTAACCGCCTCCCCCACTCCTTCCCCATCCGTCGATCCAACCGCTAACTGGAAAACATACACTAACTACAAACTAGGTGTTGGCTTTCAGTATCCACCCAATCTGAGGGTTACTGAAACCGAGACAAATATACAACTGGCTATAGACCCACCCGATCCCAGAGAAATTATGGGGATTTGCCCAAGGTGGTTTAACATCTCCAAATACGATGCACGAGAAAATTATTCAGCATTTCAGTCTGTGACAAGCACCAATTTTAATGGCCAAGTGGCAGATTTTTCATACAAAACGAATGGATATGGATGTACAAGTCGGCTAATTTTTATCAACAGCTTTCCTTCGGAGGCTGTAAAGCCAAAGTTGATAATCCATATGCAACAAAGAGAGCGGAATCCAGAACTTTTGGATCAAATCCTCTCCACGTTTAAGTTTCTCCCGGAAGATTGTGGGCCTTGTCCAATGTATACCACCGTTCCACCGAATTTCTGTAAAGGCGGAGTAATTGTTAGTCCGGGAGAAGATAAATGTGGTTGTCCACTCCCACCTGAGTGTAGGAAGTGATATTGTTCCACCTCTTAGGTGGAACGAATGTTGCTGTGGAGTTTGAGCCAGGAGGAGATTTCCTTAATTTCCGGCTTGGAATTGTCCACATAAACCATAAAGTCTGCGGCTTCTTTACGATTTGATTTGAGGTGAAGATCGTTGACGTGAAGAAACCGCTTGGTGGTAATCCAAGCTGTTCTCTTGTTAGCGTCTGTGAACGGGTGGTTAAGACATAAAGATTGAAGAAGAGCCGCGGCTTTAAGAAAAAGTGTCGGATATAAATCCTGGCCCATATAGGTGGCTTTGGGCCGTTCGACGGCTGAATGCAGCAAGGCAAAATCACGTACGGAAGCTATGGTACCGGCTCGTTTTACAATACTTTTGTGTATTTCGTAAACCTGATCGATGCTAACGGTTTGCCAATTCGTCGAGGATTTCGGCATCTTCTACCAACACATTATCTAACCATTTCTTAAATTCCGCGCCGGAGGCTGAATTTTTTGTTTTTTTGGCGGATACTTTTTTGATCGTAACAAGATTTTCATTATCAGAAACTTTTTCCACGACAACCTTGTCTCCTCTTTTGAAACCCAATTCACGTGCGAGTGCCACGACGTCACTATTACCGGCTTGAAAAACTGTTTGAATTTGCATTGTACTAACGATGTTAGTACATAAGATTTGGTTTGTCAAGATGGTTTGAGAGGGCGGCCCGATTGGTGAAAGAAGCGGCGGAGGTGGGCGGAGAGTTCTTTGGGGGATTTGCCATTGAACTGTTTGACGGCGGCGCGGATATCGCGCAGAAGAAGAACGGCTTCAAAGGCTACAAATACCAAAAGTAAAGTGAGGGTGATAATGACTACGACTAGTAAGAATTGAGCGAGGTTGGTCATTTTTTAATAATAGTACGGATTTGACTTGCTGTTTTACCAGATTTGGAAGTGGCAATAATAGAAATAGTATTTTCGCCATCTGTCAGGGGCAGACGGAGAAAGAACCGACCGCCTTTTTCTAAAACCACCAGATCACCGTTAATCGAAATGGTGGCTTCCGGGCTGGTGATGCCTACAATTTCGATGGTGGTATCTGTGGTTTCTAATTTATCTGCCGGGGCCACCAGGCGCAGAGGGGGCGGGCCGGTGAGCACCCGGTATTGATAAATTAAATAGGCCCCAAAAAGAGTGAAAATAAAAGTAATGATGGCGATGATAGTGGTTCTGGGGGTCCACAGACTAACTTCGGAAACGGGCTGAGCCAGTCCCCGGGGAACGACTTGGCCGGCTTCATTTTCCACGAAATCCCGGCGAAAGACGGCCAAGATGCTTTCCGGCTTTAATCCCAAAAACTCGCTGTAGTTTCTGATAAAGCCCCGGGCGACGGCACCAGAGGGCAATTGGGAGTAATCGTCTGCCTCGACGGCTTCCAGGAAGCGGTCCCGGATGCGAGTGATACGCGAAACGTCCTTGAGGTCGAGCTTTTGGGCGTTACGGGTTGCTTGGAGAATTTGGCCGACTGTTTTCATTTCCTAGCTGATCTATGCTTCTAATGAGAATTTCCCGGGGCTTAGCCCCATCAGCCGGACCAATGATACCGGCTTGCTGGAGTTCATCCAGGATGCGGGCGGCCCGGGCGTAACCAATACTCAATTTACGCTGCAGGAATGAAGCGGAGGCGTTGTTGGCAGAAAGAATTAATCGCACGGCATCTTCAAAGAGCGGGTCCCGGTCTTCGCCATTGGGAGAAATAAAGCTGCTTCCTCCGCGACCCTTAATGCCAACCGGCATGGAAGTGACTTCCTCGGTGTAATGCGGGGCTACTCCCTGTTTCTTCAAAAACTCAATGAGCTGGTGGATCTCTTTATCAGACACGAATGCGCCCTGAATACGAGTAGGTTTGGCTTGATCCGGAGGAATATACAACATGTCTCCCCTGCCCAGAAGTTTTTCGGCCCCGGGTTGATCGATAATAACTTTGGAATCAATCATGGAGGACACAGCAAAAGCGATGCGGGTGGGAATATTGGCTTTGATAAGGCCAGTAATAATATCCACCGACGGGCGCTGGGTAGCTAGAACCAAATGAATGCCGGTAGCCCGAGCCATTTGGGCAATTCTGGTGATAGCGTCTTCCACTTCCACTTGGGCGTAGAGCATGATATCCGCCAATTCATCGATAATGATAATAATGTAGGGCAAGGCTTGGAAGCCGGAAAGCTCGTTGTAGGCGTCGATGTTTCGAGCCCCAACTTCGGCAAAAAGTTTGTAGCGGCGGTCCATTTCACCAGTGGCCCATTTGAGAGCCGAGAGAACTTTGGCGGGCTCAACGATCACGGGGGATAATAAATGAGGAATACCATTATAGTTGGTAAGCTCTACGCGCTTGGGGTCGACCATGATGAGATTAACCTCGCTAGGCGAGGCCCTAAAAAGCAGAGAGCCGATAAAAGCGTTGATACATACGGATTTTCCGGAACCGGTGGCGCCGGCGATGAGGACGTGGGGCATCTTGGCAATATCAGCAACGAGCGGAGTACCGGAAACATCCAGGCCCAAGGCGACGGCCAGTTTACTTTTGTGGTGCTTCATAGGATCAGACTCGAGCATTTTCCGCAAAGACACGAATTCGGGCGAGCGGTTAGGGAGTTCAATGCCTACTAGAGATCGGCCGGGGATGGGGGCCTCGATGCGAATTTGACCGGTGGGAGCGGCCAGAGCCAGGGCCAGATCGTTGGACAGCGCAGAGATTTTGGAGAGTTTGGTGCCAATGGCTACTTCCAAAGCATATTGGGTAACGGCCGGGCCATAATTGATTTCGGTAACTTTGGCGGTAATGCCAAAAGCATCCAGAGTTTTTTCAATAGTATCGGCGTTGGTTTTGGTGTCTCCCCGATCGGCTTTACCGGAAATGTTCTCGGACAACAGCGAGAGAGAAGGGAAATGCCAGGGAGAGTCGGAGGCGGAAGGTGGGGGGGGAGGGCGGAAAGTAGAAGCCGGGGCGAGAGAGGGCGTTAAGGGAAGTTTGGGTTGAGAGGGAGTCATGCCAGAAAATTTAATAACTCTTTGAGTGGGGCCCTCCGGAACTTTTTTGAACTTGGAAAGAAGGCTTTTGGCTCTGGAGAGAGCTTTGACAAAAAAAGCCAAGACGTCTTCAAAAGGAATGTTGAACATGATAATAATGCCGATGGACAAACCGGCGATTAAAAAGAGGCCGGCACCCAGGGGAGATAAAAAGGCACTGCTTCCCTGCCAGAGCTGACCGCCTAACTGACCCCCGCGGGACAACCCGGCCAGAGCAGCCAAAACTACAAAACTACCGATAAAAACGTGGGGCTCGGCTAAGGAAGAGCGGATTTTGGTCAGCATCAGCCCGCCAACGATAAAAGGAAAGGGCAAGAAGAAAGTGGTGATGATACCCAATTTAGTAGAGAGTAGAGAGTGGAGAGTGGAGAGAAAAGAACCTTGTTTGGTGAATGACAGCCAGATAAGACCGGCGGCGGCAAAAAGGAGGACGGCGGTAATAGAATAAATCGTGGTTTTTTTGAGTTTGACCTTAAACGATGTCTTGCGGCCAAAGAAAGCGCGTGATCTGGGCATGAAGTTATTATACCTCAACTACAACCGGTAGGATCATGGGGCGGCGGCCGGTCTTTTCAAAGAAGAAACGTTCTAAGGTGTCCGCCACCAGTTCCCGCAGGTGGCGCTCGGAGTCAATGTGACCAGCTTTGCGGGAAACGTTTTGTTTAACTTGGGCGCTGGCTTCGGATAAGAGGTTAGTATTCTCCTTATTAAAAACAAATCCCCGGCTGATCAGATCCACATTTTCGATCTGGGACAACTGATTTTGTTTGGTCTGAACGACGGCCACTACTACTCCTTCTTCTGCTAAAACCTGGCGATCGCGTAAAACTACATGGCCTACGTCGCCAACTCCGAGGCCGTCCACCATGACGTTTTTGACTTCGACTACCGAACCTAGTTTGACGTCTTCAGGACTCATGTCAATAGTTTGGTTGAATTCCGGCAGAAGAATTTGGGATGCTTGATAACCCATGGATTGGGCCAGACGGGAGTATTGAACCATGTGGCGGTATGTGCCGCCGATGGGCAGTAAATATTTGGGCCGGGTGAGGGCCATCATGAGTAATAAATCTTGCTGGCTGCCATGGCCGGAGACGTGTAAATTGTCGGTGATGTTGGAATATACGACAGTGGCCCCCAGCTTAGAAAGTGAGTCAATTAGAGACTGAGTTGCTGACTCTGTGCCCGGAATATAGTCTGATGAGAAAACAATTTTGTCTCCGGACTTGATGGCTGCATCCTGATGCTCTCCCATACTTAGACGGTCCATGGCCGAGCCGGTCTGACCCTGGGAGCCAGCTACTAATAAACACAGGTTTTGGGGAGGGAAGCGACGAGCTTGTTTGGGATCGATAAATACTCCCTTGGGAACTTTGAGATACCCCAGGTTCTGGGCCACGTTTAAGTTGCGGCCAATAGAGCGGCCCAAGACAGCAACTCTGCGACCATGCCGAACAGCAGCGTCGATAGCCTGGCGGAAACGGCTAATATTACTACCCATGGTAGTAACAATGAATTTGCCGGGGCAGGTGTTGATTTCGCGCTCGAACATTTCCTCCAGGGTTTTTTCGGAAGGGGTGTAGCCTTTGCGTTCGCTACCTAAACAATCCGAAAGCAAAAGTTGGACACCTGAGTTTCCTGCAGCGGCGATCGCGCCCACGTCGGGAAGTACACTATCGACGGGGGAGAAATCAAATTTAAAATCGCTGCCGTGATAAACGGTGCCAACGGGAGTTTTAATAATTAAATTGGTGGCATCAGGAATGGAATGGGAAATGCGGGTGGATTCGACTGTAAATTTTCCTAAGGTTAAGGGTTGTCCGGGAACGAGAATGTTTACTAGTTTAGGAATCCCTTCGTATTCAGCTAGTTTTTCCATTACGAGATGAGCTGTAAGTTTGCTGGCATAAACCGGGACATTTTTGAGCTGGGGCAGAATGTAGGGGAGAGCACCAGTATGATCCTCGTGGCCGTGTGTGAGCACTAGCGCCCGAATAGATTTATGTTTGTTTTTAAGGTATGAGACGTCGGGGATTAACAAATCTACTCCCAACATGTCTTCGGTAGGAAAACCGATGCCGCAGTCAACCAATAGGATATCATCGCCATATTCGTAAACGAACATATTGGACGTTACCTTACCAAACCCTCCCAATGAAATTATTCTTAGATTATCCATGTGTCAAAATAAACTAGTCTGACTAGGAGCATTATCCTCTATTTTAGGTTGAGGTGCCAGCAGGTTTTTTAATTTAACAAAATCTTCTTTAAAGGCATTCATCATGGTTGTGCCCCGAAGAGCGGCGGCGGGATGATACATCGGGAAGATAATTAGTTGATAGTTCATAGTTGGTAGTTGATAGTAACGAGAGATGCCGTGGATTTGGGAAATAGTCACGCCGGGAATAAATTTGGCCATACTAAAACGGCCCAGGGTAACAATAATTTTAGGGGAAATAATCTTTATCTGACGGTCCAACCAATCGGCACAGGCAGCAATTTCAGAATCACTTGGGTCACGATTATCCGGAGGACGAAATTTAACAATATTGGTGATAAACACCTCTTCGGGCTTGATGCCTGTCGTTTCTAACAAAGTCTTTCTCATCAATTGGCCCGATTGGCCGACAAATGGCCGGCCAGTAGAATTTTCCACCATTCCCGGCGCTTCTCCTATTAGCATTATTTCGGCATCTGGATTGCCTTCACCTGGGACAGCATAAGTGGCGTTTTTAGCAATATCCAAGCCTTTAAAGGCTTTAATCTCCTGGGCAATTTTCCCCAACTCAATTTTCTTTTCTTCTGTGGTCATTTTGTTACAACCTCCATTCTTTGTCTTGATATTTCTTTTCTTTAAACAATCTTTCTATTATTGCTTTCACCACTTTTATGTCATCAGAATTTAGCGGCTCGAATCCGTCATAAAATCCGGTTGTCCTATCGGGCAAATAAACAGATTCCGGAAAGGGTTGTTTGGCGGCGTTTTGTGCCCTACCCAGAATATGCACATGCAGATAAGGCAATTTTCCGTCCTTGTAAGACCAGTTACCCATGTCTTGGTAATTTACCTTGACTACGGGTATGCCTTGTTTATTCATCCCCTCTTCCAGAGCTTGGCCGACGATCATTGTTAGTCTAATTAATTCTACAGCCGCCTTTGGAGAGAGCTTGGTACGATCTGTTATCGACTTGTCCTTAATTGATATTCGCAGATGTCCCCCTTCAATTCTGGTTACAAATGGTTGCTCGTGAGTCTCGACTACAAAATTTTCAGTTTCAAAAAAAATCATCAGTAGGTGGGCAGGAATTGTTTGAGATTGTTTTTGGTATTATTTTTCATCTTCAAGAATCTTTAAAATCTGGGTTTTGAGGACTGGCAGATTTTTGTCGATTAACTCCCAAATAATTTTCAGACTTAAATCAAAGTATTCATGCGTCAGAACATTTCTCAATCCAACCGGCCCTGTCCAATCTACATCTGGATATTTTTGCAAAAAATCTTGCGGTAGATTATTTACAGCCTCGCCAATTATTTCCAACTTTCTGACTATAGCATCAAAGGTTTTGGGGTCGTTCTTTAATTCGTCCAGGTTCTTAACGTCCTGACTATACTTTAAAACATCGTCGATAGCATCAGACACATGGTGAATAAATACAAATGGGTCTTTGGGTCTACTCATAAAACTGGGAGCGTGTCTTGAAATACATATTTCTTGACATATTTGTTAACAGAATCATACGTAACTACATCAACCTCACGTTTTAGATCCTTCTCTAAATCATTTTTTAGATGAATTAGATCAAAGAGAGACATACCGTCTGGAGCATTAATTAGAACATCTACATCACTCTGGTCGTTGTAATCCCCACGGGCAAAAGATCCGAATAAGTCGGATTTAGTTACCCCATATTTGAGCAAAATAGGCTTGATAGTGGAAATTACTTGATTTGATTTCATGAGCTAATTATACGCTAGTACGTGGGCAGGAATTGTTTCAAATTATCAGCCGTGATATAAAACTCTTTGCCTTTGCCTTCAACTATCAACTTGGCGGTTTTTCTGACGATGCCCTGGATAGTGCGCTCGAGCGTGCGGATGCCGGCGTCGAAGCCCAGAGGGCGGACAATTTGGGGCCAGACGGCGTCGTCGATTTTGAGAGCAGTTTCGGGCAGAGAGGCGTTTTTAATTTCAGTCGGTAGAACGTAATCGCGGGCAATTTTGATTTTTTCTTCGTCGTTATACGACGGCATGGTTAGTGGCTCGAGACGGTCCATGACAGCTGTAGATATGTTGGTGGTGTTGTTACAGGTAGCAATGAATAGGACTTGAGACAGATCGAAAGGATAATCTAAATAATGGTCGGTAAAACCGGCGTTTTGCTCGGGATCCAAAAGCTCAACGAGAACGCCCATGATTTCTGATCTAGCCGACTCGGCCACACGATCAATCTCGTCGAGAAGAATGACCGGGTTTTTAGCTCCGGCCCGACGGATATTTTTGATAATCTGGCCTGGCTCGGCGTCAGGGTAGGTGCGGGATTGGCCGCGCAGGTCAAGAGCCGAACCCATGCCGCCAAAAGGAATGCGGACAAACTTCCTGCCCATGGCCTCGGCAATCGATTTGGCTAAGGTGGTCTTGCCGGTGCCTACCAGACCCACTAACAATAAAATGGGGGCGTGATAGATAGTGCTTTTTTGCTGATTTAAAATTAAAACGGAGAGATACTCTAAAATGCGTTGTTTTAGGTCTTCTAAACCGTGGTGGTGCTGGTCGAGAATTTGCTTGGCATGACCTAGATCCAAAATATCCTTGGTGGTTTTGTCCCACGGCAAATTGGTAATCCAGTCAATGTAATGGGCAGCTTGTTCGGGATTGGTACCGCGAGTCAAGATTTCTTCGGCTCGGGCGCGCAAGTCATCGGGCAGCGTGGCAGATTTTAATTTGTCATCCATTAATTTAAGTATATCTCATGAGTACCAATATTGTGGACTAATACTGCGGAGTGATCAGCTTTAGTAAATTTAAAAATTATTAATAAATCTGGAGAAATGGTCATGGAAAACCAGCCACTAAATTTTTTCCTCAAGGGATGAATTCGATAGTGAGTCTGCTCGGGATTTTCGGCAAAACTATTTAGCTCTTCTATTGCCTCTGTGCGGAGATTCTTTTCGAGTTTACTAAAATTTTTCTCAAATTGAGAAGAGTAGTAAAACTTCTTAATCATCTAAAAATTCGGAAAAATCTGTGGTGGATTTAAGTTTACCAGCCTTAAAATCTGCTTCGGTTTTCCTAATTCCACTTAATAGGCTTTCGTCCTCTAGTTCCTGGATTCTGTCTAGAATCTTTTGCAGTTTTTTAACATTCAGCATCGCTACCTCCGGCTTGTTATTACGAATGACAACTACGGGCTGATTTCCCGACTTGGCCAAGTTCAAAATCCGGGCGGAGTCCCGTTGTAAATCGGAGGCTGAAACTAAGGTAGGAAGAATGTTCATGTTTACATGATATCTTATGTATTAGAGTATGTCAAGATGTACGTATTAAAACCGGCGACGGGTGTCACGGCGTTGGGGAGCACGGAAGGGACCGCGATTCATGGGTCGGGCTTCACGGGGTTCGCGGGCTTTGACTAAGGGTTGGCCAGCCGCATCAAAAAGCATGGAGAGACTGATACGGTTTTGGGCGTCAATTTCGATGACCCAGACACGAACTTTGTCTCCTTCATGGACGATGGTGTTGGGGTCGGCCACAAAGCCCTGGGCCATTTGGGAAACGTGGACCAAACCATCTTTTCCAGGAAGAATGTTTACGAAGGCGCCAAAAGGCTGAATACGGGCCACGGTACCTTCGTAGATTTCTCCGGGTTTGGCTTCTTGGCCTAAAGAGCCAATCCAGCCGATGGCGCCATTTACGCCGTCTTGATCGGTGCCGGATACAAACACCGAGCCATTGTCGTTGACATCGATAGTAACACTGAAATCCGCCATGAGTTTTTTGATAACTTTGCCACCTGGACCAATGAGCTCACCGATTTTGTCCACGGGAATGGTGACTACGTGAATCTTAGGGGCATATTGAGATAACTGCTTTCGAGGCTCAGGGATGGCTTTGAGTATGGTGGACAAAATCTGCATACGAGCAATGCGGGCGCGCTTGAAAGCTTCCTCACAGGTTTCCAGGGTTAAACCCGGAATTTTAACGTCCAATTGTATGGCGGTGATGCCTTTTTCAGTACCAGCGACTTTGAAATCCATATCGCCGTAATGATCTTCACCTCCGTTAATATCCGTCAGGAGCTGGTCGTCAACTAGACCGATAGAAATGCCGGCCACAGGAGCCATGATAGGAACTCCGGCGTCCATGAGAGACAGAGTGGAGCCGCAGGTGCTGGCCATAGAGGTGGACCCATTGGAGCTCATAATTTCAGAGACGACTCTAATGGCGTAAGGAAAATCGGTTTCAGCAGGAATAACGGGGGCTAGGGCCCTTTCGGCTAGAGCCCCATGGCCGATTTCCCGGCGGCCAGGAGAACCCATGCGCCCGGTTTCACCTGTAGAAAAAGGCGGAAAATTGTAATGGCACATGTAACGTTTGGTATCTTCGCCTTCGGCCGATTCTAAAGATTGAGATAGGGAGGGAGCGCCTAGAGTGGTAACGACCAGGGATTGGGTCTCCCCTCTCTGAAAAATAGCGGAGCCGTGAACCCGGGGAAGAACTCCGACTTCGGCTAAGAGAGGGCGAATTTCGTCCAATTTACGGCCGTCGGCGCGCTTGCCGGCCAGAATGTTTTTGCGGAAGGTGGCGGAAAACAGTTCTTCGACAATTTCTTTGACTTCGGCTTGATCCTTGGGGTCAAAACCAGAAACGAGAGGCTCAATCTCAGCTTCGTCTTTTAAGTCCTTGGCGGCTTTGTGAACTTGGGAAACTAACTCAGGGTTGTGGTCTTTGGGAACAAAAGAAATTTTGTCATGCCCCACTTCTTTTACCAGGTCGTTGACGAGGGCGATGATTTTTTTGTTTTGGGCAAACCCGGTTTTTAATCCTTCTAGGACTACGTCCTCGGGAACTTGATTGGCCCCGGCCTCGATCATGGGGATGACAGATTCGGAATTGGTGATAACCAGGTCTAAGTCGGCACCGGAACGATTGCCGTTTTCAGGATTAACAACTAATTTGCCATCGAGCAAGCCCATGCGGACTGCGGACACTGGTCCATTCCAAGGAATGGGAGAGATGGCCAGAGCTGCGGAAGTGGCGATGAGACCTAAAACATCGGCGTCATTGGTGGTGTCTACAGAAAGGACGGTGATGATAACCTGGACTTCGTTTTTAAGGCCTTTAGGAAAAAGGGGGCGGATGGAGCGATCGGTGAGACGGGCGGAGAGAACTTCGGCGTCGGTGGGACGGCCTTCGCGTTTGACCCAGCGGGAGCCTTTGATACGGCCTCCGGCATACAGGCGTTCCTGGTACTCGACAGACAAAGGAAAATAATCTTTCTTGAGGTCTTCTTTACCTAAAACAACTGTGGCCAAAAGGGTGGTATCACCATAACGGGCAAAAACCGCGCTGGTGGCCCGGCTGGCAAAGCGGCCAACTTCCAGAGTTAGTGTACGTCCGGCTAATTCTAAGGTCTTGCTAACAATCTTCATTTAGATAAACCCAATTTCTTGGAAAGGTCATTATATCTTTTAATGTCCTTCTTTTGTAAATAGAATAAAAGCCGGCGGCGTTTGTTGACCATGGACAACAGACCCCTCCTGGAATGCTCATCTTTTTTGTGGGCCTGCAAGTGTTCGACTAACTTATTGATTTTTTCGGTGAGCAGGGCGGCCTGAACTTCCGGAGAACCGGTATCCCCTTTGCCTTGGGCAAATTTCTTGATGACGTCAACTTTGGATTTTGGATCTAAAGCCATAATAAGTGTAAGAGGTAGAGCGAAAGTGAGTCTCTAATTGCGAAACAAACTCTCGTTAATGTCTCTTACTAGTTTGTATTATACCACAAATTACGAAACGGTGGTGCCACTAAAGACTTTGGGGGTGTACCAGTCGGGTGACGGATCAATCGGAGCGTCGGGGGTCGGAGGGGTGGGGATGAAGACGTCGTGGCGGCGGGCGCCGTGGCGCATGAGGGCCGCGGCAACCTCAAAAGTGTCGGCGGTAACGTTGGCAGTAAAATTAGAAGTAGATTTTTCTAAACCAGCCAGAAGATTGGAAGCGGCGTCGTTAGAAATGGGGAGCTTGAGAGTTTCCAGCAACTTGGCTACTTCTTCAGAACCGGATAAGGAAAACTGTTTGGTCTGGGCAAAAACCTCCGGGACTTCTGCTTCGGCGACCAGAACGATCAGGTCGGCCTGAGCGCCACCAGAGATAAAATTCAGCTTGCGATGGTCAATTCCGGGGGTATTGGGTTTGGGGGTAACAACCAGATTTAATTCGCCCCGATCATCGAGGTGGTAACTGATCTTATCCACAATTTCCGTTTGACCGGGGAAAGTGATAATCAGATTGCGGCTACCGAAATTGGAAGTAACCGTGTCTGCTCCCACTAGACGGTGAAACTCCACGGTCATGGGGTCGGAGCAAGCAACGGATGTGGGCTTGCCGAATTGGTCTAGAGAAAGCTTGAGGGAGAGAGCGGCGGCCACCGCATCGAACGAAGGGTTTTTGGGGAGGAGTACGGCTACCGAATGAGCAGAATCCAGCAGGCCCTTAAATTGATTGGTATCAACTGGTACCATGGATAGTGACGGCAATTATAGTATCGCCGATCTTGAAGTCAACTGGGGGAGAAAAAACAACGCCGAATTCCTGGCCAGACTTTACTTTTTCGGCCTCGGATTTGGCAATTTTGAGGGATTTTATTCTAGTAAGCTTGTCGCCAATCCGAATTGAATTGGTCTTGAGTATTTCCCCTTCGGTACATTTGCACCCAGCGACGCGCAGAGCATCTATCTTAAATTCGGCCAAGATTTGGGCCCGACCGACAACGGTCTCCGTTTCCTGGGGATGGACTAATTTTTCTACAGCGTCCAATAGCTCATAAATGATATTAAAATTCCGGATAGTTATCTTTTCGGTTTCGGCGAGTTTAACAACGCTCCCTGGGATTTTGACACCAAAGCCGAAGAGAGAGGCATCGATGGATTGGGCCATGAGGACGTCGGATTCATTGAAGTCCCCTGTGCCGGAAAAGACGACTTCCACTTCGGAAGGAAGCGAGGCCAGAATGGCTTCGAGAGAACCTAAAACGTTGGCTTTGAGAATGAGCTTAACTTTGGGCTCCGTTGAGGGTGGACGCTTGAGGCTAGAAGTTGGATTTTGAGATTGGATAGCAGAAGATAGCACGGAGCCGACGGGGACGACGGAAGTGAGACCGAGAATTTCCACAGGGGTAGAGGGAGGGGCGGGATTTACAGAAAGAGCTTTGGCTGTACCCACTAATTTATCCAAATATAACTCTTGGCCAATTTGAAGCGTGCCGCTTTTGACAATGACTGTAGCCAGCGGCCCCCGCCGAGTATCCAGATGCGACTCCAAGACGACACACTCTAAAGAGCCTGATGAATCGGAGGTTGGGGGTTGGAGGCTAGACATTAAATAAATCATTTCTAAAAGTTCAGGCAATCCGGCACCGGTCTTTGCAGAAACGGCGACAGCCGGAACGTCACCGCCAAAGCCTTCAACCAAAACACCGTTTTCCACCAGTTGGGATTTGACCGTCTCGGCAGAAGCGCCTGGCAGGTCCATTTTGGTGATGACTACAATGGTGGGGATGGCGGCAGATTTGATGGTAGCAATAGATTCCTGGGTCTGGGGCATGACGCCGTCGACGGCAGACACAACTAAAATGGCCAAATCGGCAATCTTGCCCCCGCGGGCACGCATGGCTGAAAAAGCAGCGTGACCAGGAGTGTCTATAAAGGTCACTGGCTGTTGGTCCTTGGTCGTTAGTTGAAAAGAGGTGATGTTTTGGGTTATTCCCCCGACTTCACGAGTGGCGACGTCGGATTTACGAAGTGCGTCGAGAAGAGAAGTTTTGCCATGATCTACATGGCCCAAAATGACAACAATGGGTGGTCGAGTTTGCATTTCATTGTGGGATATCATCTGAAACTTGGTCTTCTTTCTTTTCTGAGGTGCCTTTGGCTTCTGGCTCGCTCTTGATGTCGATATGGTAACCGGCGAGCTTGCCGGCCAGCTTGGCGTTTTGACCTTCGCGGCCGATGGCCAGAGAGAGTTGGTCGGCTGGAGCAGTGACTTCGGCCGTTAACTTCTTGGCATTGACCTTGACCGTCAAACCGGTGGCCGGAGAGAGAGCGGAGACAATGAATTTATCCGCTTCCTCGCTGAATTGAACGATGTCGATTTTCTCGCCGTTGAGTTCACCAATAACAGCTTGGACGCGAACACCCTTTTGCCCCACACAGGAACCAACCGGGTCCACGCCGGATTGGTGCGAGTAAACAGCAATTTTGGTGCGGGATCCGGGATCGCGGGCAATAGCTTTAATTTCCACTGCTCCGGAATTAACCTCGGGGACTTCCCTTTTGAACAATTCTTTAATCAACCCGGTATTGGCCCGGGAAACAACCACTTCCCGGCCACGCAGGGAATCACGAATGCTATCTAAATAGAAAGTCAGACGTTGATTAATGTGATAGTCCTCAGAGTAAACTTGCTCAGAGGCGGGCATGACGGCTTCGGCCTTACCGATATCCACAATAATTTCATTGCCGATGAACCTAAGAATCATGCCGTTGACTAGAGAACCTAGACGCTTTTCGTATTCGGCCACGGTAGCTGATTTTTCGGCTTCCCGGATCTTTTGTAAAATGACTTGCTTGGCGGTTTGGGCAGCAATGCGGCCAAAGCCCGGAGGAGTGATATCTACTCGTTTCTTGCCTTCTAAAACAAATACCCGGTGTTCGCCGGTCTGGGCGTCGAGGTCGGAATCGTAGGTTTTGGTCTCGTCGTATTGATCGGGGTGGTCTTTCCTGAAAGCGGCAACAATGGCCTGCTTGATGGTGTCTAAAACCACTTCGGGATCAAGATTGCGCTCGTGCGCCACCTGATTTAGGGCAGAGGCAAATTCGGTTCTGGCTTGTAAAACTTTGGCCATAACTCGCGCAATTTTAACAGAAGCTAACGCGTTATACCACCCCCGCGTTTTGTATCACCCCTCCTAACTCCCCTCTTAAATCTTAAATATTGTTCCACCTAAGAGGTGGAACTTTCCCCAAATTCTTCCAGGAGTTGTTTTTGGCGGTGGGAGAGATGGGAGGGGAGATCGATGACCAGGCGGATATAGAAGTCGCCGCGGGAGGCGCGGGAAATGGCGTGCAGATTGGGGGCACCGTGGCCGGAGAGGCGAACCATGGTGCCGGGTTGAGTGCCAGGGCGAATTTTAAGTTCGAGATCTTTATCTAGAGTGGGAACTTTGGTGGAGCCTCCTAAAATTGCCAGGGTGAAGGGAATTTTGTGATCTACATAAATGTCTGCGCCCTCGCGGCGGAAAACCGGGTCCGGTTCAACTTCAAATGTAATGTCGAAGTCGGTGAAGCGGAGATGCGTGCCGGTATCGGCGCCGGCGGGAATCTTAATAGTATGGCGCTGACCATCTATAGTAACTGTCTCGGTGCCCCCGGAAATGGCGAGCTTAAAAGGAATTCTAATAGAGTAATGGAGCTTGGCGGGTCGACCACGACCAAAAGGTGAAGCTCCACCAAAAAATTGTTCAAAAATTTCGAAGGGGTCTCCCATGTCTCCAAAAGGATTTCCCCCACCTGAAGTGGAATAATAATATTGGAAGGGACCTTGTTGCTGAAAACCACCAAAACCTTGTCCACCAGGAGGAGTGTGACCAAATTGGTCGTAGGTTTGTTTCTTTTGGGGATTGGAGAGAATTTGATATGCTTCGTTGATCTCTTTGAACTTCTCTTCTGCCTCGGGGGATTTGTTTTTGTCCGGGTGCCATTGCATAGCCATTTTGCGGTAGGCCGATTTAATCTCAGCGTCAGATGCTGTTTTGGAAACGCCTAAGATGTCGTAATAATCTCTCTTTGCAGCCATACTAGTACTGGCAATTGTACCCCAAGACTGCTAATGATGCCAGTGTGTTAAAATTACATGCTATGGCTTCGGATATAAAGACTACTAATAGAATTGTGCCGTTGGATCGGGTGCGGAATATTGGCATAATCGCCCATATCGATGCGGGGAAAACGACCACCACCGAGCGAATTTTGTTTTATACAGGGAAATCTTACAAAATCGGAGATATTGATGAAGGTGATACGCAAATGGACTGGATGGAGCAAGAAAAAGAAAGAGGTATTACTATTGTCTCGGCCGCAACCACGACTTTCTGGACGGTCAATGACCCCAACTCCCCCATCCCCACTGGATCTTACCGGGTAAATATTATCGATACCCCAGGACACGTAGATTTTACGGCCGAGGTGGAAAGATCGCTGCGCGTTCTAGATGGGGCGGTGACCGTATTGGACGCGGAAGAAACCGTACAATCACAAACCGAAACGGTGTGGAGACAAGCAGATAAATATAAAGTGCCCCGGATTATATTTGTAAACAAAGTGGATAAGCTCGGGGCGAACTTTGAAGGCACAGTCAAAGCGGTTATTGATAGACTGGGTGCTAATCCGGCGATTATGGCATATCCAATTGGCGCCGAAAATACTTTTCGCGGCGTGGTACTGCTTTTGGAACGCAAGGCTTTGATTTGGCAAGGTGATGAAACTGGGGCCAAGTTTGTGGAAGAAGAAGTGCCGGCAGACATGAAAGACGTGGTAGAGAAATGGCGGGCAAAATTAATCGAACAAATTTCAGAAACTGATGACGACTTGCTAACTAAATTCTTGGCTGGTGAAGAACCTGGCGTTGCCGAACTGAAAGTAGCTCTAAGAAAAGCCGTGATTGCATATAAATTGGTACCCATGTACGCAGGAGCGTCTTTACGAAACAAGGGTGTACAACCGCTATTGGACGCAGTAGTGGAATACTTACCGTCCCCCGTTGACGTGGATCATGTCAAAGGAGTTAATCCCAAGACGGGTGGAGAAGAAGTGAGAAAAACCATTAATGAAGAAAAATTCTGCGGGCTGGCATTTAAGATCCAAACTGATCCGCATGTGGGCCGGCTGACATACTTAAGAATTTATTCGGGGAAATTAACCTCCGGGCAAGGTATATACAATGCCACGAAAGACAAAGAGGAACGCATCTCGCGGATGCTTTTGATGCATGCCAATAAACGGGAAGAAATCGACGCTGCCTATGCGGGAGAGATTGTAGCTTTGGTAGGACTACGGGAGACGAGTACAGGACATACTCTCTGTGAGAAAGGTGCACCAATTGTACTCGAGTCTATTACGTTTCCGGAACCAGTTATCTCGCTGGCTATTGAGCCCAAAACTAAACAGGATCAAGAAAAGATGGGGTTGGCCCTGAACAAATTATCGGACGAGGATCCTACCTTTAGGATCAAGTCCAACTTGGAAACTGGGCAGACAATTATTTCGGGAATGGGTGAACTGCACTTGGAAATTATTGTAGACCGAATGAAAAGAGAATTCGGAGTAGAGGCAGCCACGGGGGCTCCCCAAGTAGCTTACAAGGAAACCATCCGAAAAACTGCCGAGGCTGAAGGAAAATATATTCGCCAGTCCGGAGGTCGAGGACAGTATGGTCACTGCTGGATAAAACTAGAGCCGCTGCCCAGAGGAACCGGGTTTGAATTTGAGGACGCCATTAAGGGAGGTGCCATTCCGAGTGAATTTATTGCCCCAATTGAAAAAGGAATCAGGGAGGCTATGGAAAATGGCGTGCTGGCAGGTTTTCCAGGAGTGGACATGAAAGCCACCTTGTACGACGGATCGTATCATGACGTGGATTCTTCGGAAATGGCATTTAAGATTGCCGGATCGATGGCGTTTCAACACGGGGTGAAGTTGGCCGACCCATGCCTTCTAGAACCGATCATGAAGGTGGAGGTGTCTACCCCGGAGGAGTACATGGGTGACGTGATCGGAGATTTATCCAGCAAGCGGGCGCAGATTTTGGGAACTGACAAACGGGGGCATCTGACAATTATTAACGCGTATGTGCCTCTGGCCGAACTGTCGGGCTATTCGACAAAACTGCGGTCCATGTCTCAAGGCCGAGCTACGTACTATATGGAGCCGTCCCATTACGAAGAAGTACCCAAGAACATTGCTGAGAACATCATTGCTAAATCTGGTAAAACGGCCACAAACTAATGCTTTGAGAGAAATTCTTCCATTGTTAAGCCCGCCTGTTTAGTAATCGATTTTAAAGTGCCCGTTGGTACGTCTCTGTTGTGATAAGGGACAGTTACAAGACACTTTCCTTTACGCAAACGAATGTGGCTTCCAGAAGTGCGGACTTTTTCAAACCCATGCGCAAAAAGAATTGAGAGAACATCTCGGGCTTTAAGAGAAGGCAAATTTGGCATGATCAACAGGAACAGCGCTTACATTGTGGGCAACTGATACCAAAACTTCTTGGCGATTACCCCTTTGGATAATTTAGCAGGTTTTTTGTCTTCGGGAATCTCTTCTCCCTCTTCAAGGCGAGATAAAACTACTAATTCTAGGGCGTCTTGAGCCATAAAAATTGCTTCCTCAACCGAGGATCCAAAAGTGACCACCTCGGATAAGGCGGGCACTCTCACTTGGTAGTACATTTCAGAACCTTCTTTTGTGGGGGTGAGAACAGCCGTAAATTTATACAATCTCATACCCTGATATAATATCACGAATATGCAAGTTAAATTTGTGGTTTACGGATTGATCGCTCTATTGTTATTACTGGCCGGAGTGGGGTGGTGGTTGGTTAACGGAGGGGCAAGTTTGCCAGGAGAAGCGGTGGCGGACCAGGGACGGGAACATTGGGAGCACGCTAAACTAGACGAGTTTGAATATAATTCCAATCCCCCCACCTCGGGACCGCATGACCCGGATTGGATCAGACCCGGAATTTATGGCGAGGCGCAAGACAAGTACAAACTTATTCACTCGCTGGAACACGGTTACATTATCGTCCACTACAATTGTGGACTCCAAATTTCTAATTTCGAATTTCTAATTTCTAAAGTGGAAGCCCACGAAGACGATGGGGTGGCGACAGAGAGTGGGACATTTAAGGCCGATTGCGCGCTGGCCCTGGTTTTGGCAGATTGGGCCAAGAAAATGGAGTTAAAAAAACTTATTGTGCAACCTAATCCGACGATTGATAAGCCAATTATTTTTGTGGCTTGGGACAGAATATTAAAAATGGATTCTTGGGATGACAAACTGGCGGAAAGATTTGTGAGGGCTTTTAGAAACAAAGGACCTGAAGCAACGATGGAATGATGAAAAACGCGTTGATCCTTCACGGCTGGCCTGAACATAGAGTTGATAAATATTTCCTGACGGAGCATTTAAGAAAACAGGGTTACCGGGTGTTAACTCCGGATATGTTTGTGCGCGGTTATGTATTTGATCCTAAAAATGTGGTGGGAAAAGTGAAAGAATTATTGGAGGGGCAGGGGTTGGATTTTGCGGTGGGGATTTCCTTGGGAGGATTGGTGCTGCCTCATGTGGCGCTGGAATATCCAGAGGCTAAATTGCTGTTTATGTCTACCGGGCCTTATCTAAAGGCCGATTCACCATTCTTTAATTTTATCTTGGGACTGTTCAGAAATACTTGGATTCTTAAGATAATGAGTTGGGTTCTAAAGCTGCCGATTCCTGTATTGGCCGTGTTTTATAGACTGGGTAGTTCATTTAACGGGACAAAAGAAGAAATTGAGGAATATAACCGGGACATGGAGCATAATATTAATTTGGTGCGGGAGATACCGGTGGAGGAAGAGGCCGAAATAGTTAGATTTATACACGGGGCAGACAATACAGAACTTTTGAAAAAGATTAAAAATAGGACGATTATTTTCAACGGGGAAAAAGACTTGTTTATGCCGGCTGAACGGGGGCTGCTGTTGCACAGGTTGTTGGTAAATAGCGAGCTGGTGATTAACGATGGGGAGCACTTCAATGTATTTGGCGAAAAAGATTTACCAAGGGTAGACCAATTTTTGGGGCTTGCCTAGAAAATAAGATGTCTAGTCGTAGAATAAAAGACGGCTAAAGATTGGCGTATTTGAATCGTTGATGAGTATTAATTCGTACCTTAGTCCATAGGCTATGTAGACGAATAAATATTCTCGTTATTTTGGTTTTTCCAGTGTTCATGTCTACTTTCGCCTTTCGATACTCTGTTATTAGCCCTAAGCTCTCAATTAGCTCTCGGTACTCTTTGTCCCCCCAAAACATTTGGACACTTTTGTCTGCTGATTGTCTGCTGTATCTGAAATGAAATGTCGCGCTTAGAATGGGAACCCATTTGAAGAAGGTTCGGCTATATAAAAGGAATGTTTCTTCCTTCATCTCGCCTTTTTTAAAAGCCTGGATAGTTCGTTCCCATCGTTTTTGTGAGAGCGTATCGAGTTTGTCAGCATCTTGTAGGATCAAACCCTCGTGTGTTGTTGGTGTGTCGCGAAATTCGTGGTGGCGTACGGTTTCAGTGATAATGTATATTTCATTTTCAGAAAAGCCATGGACTGGAAGAATCCTCGCAAGTAGTTGGCATGTGTCTTCCACCATTATTTTTGATGGCCACTTTTGTTCTCCTACCACGACGTCGTGCCAATAGGTAGAAATCTTTAGCAAATCCATATCGACCTTTAGTTGTTCGTGTTTAATTATTCTTTGACAGTTCTCCCAGACATCCGTATGGTGTTCAAGATCATGGGCGGCGTCTCGCTTGGCCTTCTTCAAAAATTCTTTGGCTCTGACTATGACTTCATCGACCCTGTCCATGTTTTAAATATACTCTATATACTCTGGCGAGCATACAGCTCATTCCCCTTGTGGACCGCGAATTTCCCTCTTGCGTAGAAAAATCTTTTCGTTTAGAATTGAGAGCGTTCTATATGAAGGAAAACTTACCACTCGCTTATGCTTGTGGATTCTTTCATATATCTCAAAATTTTATATCTAACGATTAAAAATTTTTCGCTATGGCTACATTTGTCAGAAACAAACCCCACGTCAACATTGGAACTATTGGTCATGTGGACCACGGGAAGACGACCTTGACGTCGGCTATCACCATGGTCTTGGCCAAAAAGGGAATGGCGGTCGCCAAGAAATATGAGGAAATTGATTCCGCCCCCGAAGAGAAAGCCCGCGGAGTAACCATTAACCTGTCTCACCAGGAATACGAGACCGACAAAAGGCATTACGCGCACATCGATGCTCCGGGGCACGCCGATTACATCAAGAACATGATTACGGGCGCGGCTCAAATGGACGGAGCTATTTTGGTAGTGTCTGCTCCCGATGGACCCATGCCCCAAACCCGCGAACACATTCTGTTGGCCAAACAGGTAAACGTGCCGGCTATCGTGGTATTTTTGAACAAGTGTGACATGGTGGATGACGCGGAACTTCTGGACTTGGTAGAGATGGAAGTGAGAGAACTGCTGACTAAGTATGGTTATCCCGGCGACAAGACGCCAATTATTCGCGGATCGGCTTTGAAAGCCCAAGAAGGTGACCCTAAATATGAAGAGAAGATTTTGGAGCTAGTGAAAGCGGTAGATGATTTTATCCCCGATCCGGTGCGGGAATTGGACAAGCCGTTCTTGATGCCGGTGGAAGACGTGTTCTCCATCAAGGGCCGGGGAACCGTGGTCACAGGAAGAATTGAGCGCGGGAAAGTGAAAATTAACGACACGATTGAGATTGTGGGTATCAAGCCCACCCAAAGCACGGTAGTCACGGGAGTGGAAATGTTTAGAAAACAGCTGGATGAAGGTTTGGCTGGAGACAATGTGGGGATACTCCTTAGGGGAATTGAAAAAGACCAAGTGGAAAGAGGCCAAGTGCTAGCCAAGCCAGGCACAATTACGCCACATACTGAATTTGACGCCGAAGTATACGTTTTGACCAAGGAGGAAGGCGGACGGCATACATCGTTCTTCTCCGGATACCGACCACAGTTTTATATCCGGACCACAGACGTAACCGGAGAAGTGACGTTGGCGGCTGGAGTAGAGATGGTCATGCCGGGAGACAACGCAAAAGTGAAAGTGAAGCTAATTGCTCCAGTAGCTTTGGAAGAGGGACTGCGGTTTGCTATCCGCGAAGGCGGCAAGACCGTGGGAGCAGGCGCGGTGACCAAAATCATCGCTTAACTTATAGCTCTTTAATATGGCAAAAGGAAGACTACGTGTCCGCTTGAAGTCATTTGACTACCGAGTAGTAGACGAGACGGCGGCTAAAATACTAGAAACGGCTTTAGCCACAGGTGCTAAAGTGTCGGGTCCCATTCCTTTGCCTACCGATCGAAAATTGATTGTGGTGACCTCTTCGCCTCACGTGGACAAAAACGCCCGGGAACACTTCGAAATGCTGGTCCACAAACGCTTGATAGACATCCTGGATCCGACTCCAAAGACTATTGAATCACTTTCTAATCTGGAACTGCCTGCCGGAGTGGATATTGAGATTAAGATGTAAATCCATCGATATTTCGGGTAAACCAGGCAATATGAGATTGTCGGAGTTATAATCCAAATCATGGGTCAGCAGGTCACTTCTCTACCCAAAAGACAGGTTGAATGGAACACCGTGGTCAATGTGAAGTCGGATATCCTCTTCATGAGTGTGAACTCAATCGGTCTGGAAAGAAAGTGTATCGAACGTTCCTTAGCCATAGACTACGAATATCAAACGTTATATTGTTTCAATAACACGATTGCTTACAGCAAAGAAGACTTGGGTTCCTTCTTTAATCTCCTTGTCGAAAAGATAAATTCCGATAGAAAATTTCTAGCCCGCTTTCCAAGTCGGGTGTATGAAATAGCCGACTCCTTACTGGCCTTGGCGAAACGAATTAAAAAAAGATCTGATCTAACATCACTGACACCGGCTCAACTTAATACTCTATTTCTTAACTATATTGAAAAATGCGCTTTAGCATTTCCCATTCTTGTTACCAGTATCCCCTTGGAAATCATTATTACCGGCGAACTAGAGAAATTCGTCAGAGAGAAACTTAAAGAGAGAAACATTTTAACCCAGTTCGACAACTACTTTCAAAACCTCACCCAGTTATCCTCGAAGGAGACATATTTCCAGCAAGATTACAGAAACTTACTAAAAATCGGAAGTTTGATCCAGAAGAGCAAGACTCTTCTAGACACCTTGAAAAATAGGGCAGCAGCAGACTCTTTCGAGCTTTTGAAAAGAGACCATCAAAACATTTACCGGCTTCTTCTCGATCACAACGCAAAATATGCCTGGATCAATATGTACGGTTTTAGAAGACGACCGTTTTCTCTTGCTGATCAAGTTGCTAGGCTGCCAGATATCCTGGACAAAGACTGTCGACAAACATTGCAAGATATTGACAAAAAAAGACGAGTGGCCAAGTCGAACTTCTATGCCTCTGTCTCCCGATTGCACATTAAAGAAGAATTACTCAAGATGGTCTCCCTCCTACCAGAACTGGTCTATCTGCGAACATACAGGTTCGACATTTTTACCCTGTCAGCCTATATGATAAGGGGTCTATTCGAAGAAATTGCCGTGCGTCTTAATCTTCAGGTTGACGATCTTAACTCCCTCACATTCTGGGAGATTTCTGACCTTTTGTTAGGAAAGATCAAAATTAATTCCATTCCGTTAAGCGAGAGACAAAAAGATTATGCGGTTATTCAGATAGAGGGTCAGCTCGCTGTTATTTCCAAACCTAAAGCACTCAAAAAATTCTACGAACAGGATCAAACCAATAAACCACACTATAAGCCAAGAGAGTTCAAGGGACGATCTGCTAGCAAAGGCGTTGCTAAAGGCCCAGTCAAAATCGTTATGCATCCAACCCAGATAACTAAAGTTGAAAAGGGAGACGTGCTAGTTGCTCCAATGACTAGCCCGGACTTTGTAGTCGGTATGTTAAAAGCAGTCGCTATCGTCACTGACCACGGAGGAGTAACTTGCCATGCAGCCATAGTTTCCAGAGAGCTAGATATTCCTTGCGTCGTCGGCACCAAAATCGCTACTCAAGTTCTTCGAGACGGTGATCTAGTTGAGGTCGATGCCACAAAGGGATTAATAAGATTATTGCAAGCTTAACTCGAAAATTCGAAAAAGGTTGGTTCTCCGTCAATGTTTGGCAGATCGGATGCGAAGTTGGTTGGGAGAAACAATGGCTGCGGCGTATTGGAGCGCGGCCAGGACCTGCTCCCGAGTCAAGTCATACTCGCCTCTAACCGCCTCAATTTCCATACCGCCCGCGATTTTCCCTACTATCAGCTCTACCGGTATTCTGGTACCGGCAATTACCGGTCTGCCAAACCGCACTTTAGGATCAACCTTAATCAACTTTTTGAGTTTAGGAGTCATGCTTGTCTAGGCCACGATACATCAAGAACGGTTGAGAAGTAAAGATGGGTCGGTACAATGGCTGCTATATGCGCAGCTTCAAGATTCTTCCGGTGGTATCTTTGTCTCGGGTGGCCACATTATCCAAAGATGCCCTCCGCCGCCTGGAATGGATGGATTGGTATTTCATCCATGGCCAGAATGCCGAAAGCACATGTCGCCACTTCAGTCTCTCCAAGTCCGTGTTTTACCGCTGGTTGCACCGGTTTAACAAATATAATTTGTCCACTCTCGAGTTTGATACTGCTACCAGAAGACCGCTCCACACCCGGCAGATGACTACTCCCCAATCGACTACGCAACTGGTATGTGATATTAGATCCGCTGACCCCGAGAAGTCCAAATATGAAATCCAGGCCGAATTACGACAAAAATATGGCATCAAGATTGGCTACAACACCATCCAAAAGATTATCAACCGCCATGCATATTTGCTGGCCGGGAGTAAGCGGTACAGGACCAAGTCTAGAAAGTACAAAATTGCCCGGGTGAGAGCCGCTTGGGAGCTTAAAGACAAGGCCCTAGGTTCCCTGGTCCAGGTAGATACTAAACATTTATATATTTTAGGAATCAGGTTTTATGTCTTTGCCGCCGTGGATTGTAAATCCCGCTACGCTTACACCTATGCGTATACCAGTATCTCTTCCAGGTCTGCCCAGGACTTTCTCTCCCGGGTTCAGTCTCATTTTCCCTTCCCAGTGGCTGCTATCAACACCGACAACGGAAGTGAGTATCTATTGTATTTCCACCGCTTGACTGAAAGTTTGGGTATTCCGCATTACTTCTCCCGTCCCCGGACTCCCACTATGAATTCCCGGGTCGAGCGGCTCATCCAAACACTCGAATATGAATTCTTAGCTTACCAGGAGCTGCTGCCAGAAATTGCTCAGGTCAGAAAACTCTGCGAGCATTTCAACACCAAGTACAACCAGGAGCGGTACCACCGCGCCTTAAAGTACCAAACCCCCTACCAATATGTTACTCTCCATCAAGAGAAAGGAGTCCAACCGTTCTCTATCTAGGTGGCCAGCGCATAACATTGACTTTTTTGA
>Ga0209727_1000402_pt1 | contig 49367 bp, 66 predicted proteins | sample RifGroC1_FD_183995 | JGI IMG/M metagenome (GOLD analysis project Ga0209727, IMG submission 183995) | Groundwater microbial communities from Rifle, Colorado, USA - Groundwater C1 (SPAdes) (version 2) | ecosystem: Environmental > Aquatic > Deep subsurface > Groundwater | place: Rifle, Colorado... | reverse complement strand
CCCCCCCCCCCCCCCCCCGCGCGGCGCAAGCCCGGCAAGCAGGCGACCCTCCTGACCGACAAACTGGCCTTGCCGGTCGAGATCGAGGCACTCATAGACCACGCTGACACCAGCGAGGGCCTGGCCGCCCTGAGGTTCACCGAGGGCGACGCCATGGAAGAGGCCGGCCTGGGGCCGCTGTTTTTCCAGGCCATCGAGAAGCGGCTGAAGGAACTGTGAGCCACTACCTGGCCACCGTCTGCTACAAGCTCCCCTCCCACCGGGCCTACAGGCTCCCGCCGAGCCGTATCCTGCAAAAGGGGCAGTCCCTCTACTACTGCTGGGACCTGTGGGAGCGGCAGACCAAGCGCCCTTGGCCGGACAACGTGCCAGTCCCGGATGTTTCACATGAAACACGCATCATCCACTACACGGATGTCCGCTACCGAGAGGAGGACGTTTGGACCGCCCTCGGAGACAACGGCATCATGGCGAGGCTTACCGCCGGCACTCCAGACCCACAAGCAACTGAATTGCTGTCCGCAACCATCTACGGCAACATGATGAAAGACGGCCATGTCTGGCTCATCATCACCGGCGCCTCTGGTTGCGGCAAGACCAGCACTCTCAACCTTTTCCAACCGCTGGAAGAGCACCGCGTCATCAGCTACCAGGGCCAGTTCCGCACTTCGCACATCGTGAGCCGCACAAAGAGCAGCTTAGTGGACCAAGTGCGCACCGGAGGCACCATCATCGTCCGCGACTTCGGCGCACTGTTGGCCAATGGGATCCAGACATTCAGGAAAAACATGCAAACACTCAGGGAGGTGTATGATGGAGACATTGTGATCGCCAAGGGCCGGTCGGCCATCCGGTGGCGGGGCCGAATCGGCTGGATCATGGCCGGGACCCAGGTCTGCCACAGCTTCAGGAAGTCGTACCAGGACCTCGGGGAGCGGTTCCTGTGGTACCGCATGGAGTCCCAGGACCAGCCAGAGGCCACCTTCGCCACCATCAGCCACTTGCCGGCGCACATGCTCGCCATCACCCCTCCGGCGAGCGTCCAGGAGGTCCCCAACCCCTACGTCCCCGAGATCGAGACCTGCGCCCAACTGGCCTACAGCCTCAACATGGTCCGCGGGCGCCGGGAGTTCTGGCGCCGTGCGTTCGAGCAGTACCGCACCCTGGCGGCCGCCATGGCAATCCTGCGCGAGGAGCCAGCCGTCACCCCGGCCATCGTCAAGGAGATCTTCCGCCTGGCCGTCAGGGGGGCACCCGATGATGTCTATCTCTACCTCATGATGGCCATGAAGGATGTCCAGGACTCCAGGGAACTGATGAAGCGCTTCTGCAAGATGAAGCGCAAGGGCCAACTCATTTTTGAGCGTATCCACAACCGCCTGCTGACCACCCGCTGGCTCTATGAGAACCGTTCCGGCATCATCCAACCCGCCGACCGGCTCAAGCCCATCATGGACCTGATCGGCTGGCCGCCACTGTGAGGAAACCATGATGAGAAAAAGAATGTTCCGCAAGGGGAAGGCGCTCAACGTATTTGAGGTGTTGAGAGAGATTGAGATGGATCACTGGGTTTACATGTATGATAGGCCGAAGCACCCCGCGGTAATCAAATGCATGATGGCTGGGACATTGATCTATCTATGCAGATGTAAAATTTTCAGGAAAGCTATCAGAAAGGAGGATACACTATGCTCGGCGATGATCCACGTTTAACCCCATCTAAAAATACACACTATTGCCCCAAATGCGGGTGGGAAACACCGGGACTAGATGGCATTGTTGTTTTTATTCCAGGCATGGAAGCAACTCATTGCGCCAAATGTTTTGCCGAATGGTTGCGCATGAATATTCCAATAATTATTCCCAAAAAGGAGACCCCATGACTGAAAAACTGTTGAGATTCTGCTTCCGACGCACCGTGAACCGCATCGAGAACCAAGCGGCACACGTGGTGTTCCAAAGAGTTTATTTAGAAATCCAACGCTCCCAAGGCCGCCTCGGTGCCTTCAAAAAATTCACATCCAATTACTACGCGTGGAAGACGGCGGAGAAGATTCTTGGATTCTTGGGTTCCTTCAGTTCTACCGCCCAACTCCCCACGAGCGTGTTCAGTTACGTAACTGACGCCGTTTTTCCTGCCGTGGCCTTGGATCTCTCCTTCCGCACGGTCACCCGCAAGCCGTCCCTGAAGAAGATCGCCCAGCAGGAGATGAAGGAGGAGGTGCAGCCGTGACCCTCAGGGAGAACCAAGCCATCTTCGCCGGCAACCTGGCACGACTCATCCTGCACGCGGAGAGTATCGGCAAGCAGGTATTCATCGCCGAACTCTACCGCACCCCGGAGCATCAGCAGATGCTATCCCGCACCGGGAAGTCCAAGACTCTGAAGTCCAAGCACTGCCTGGGCCTCGCCATGGACCTCTACCTGCTGTCCGATGTCCAGGACGACGGCGTCATCAAAGCCACCAAGGCGGACTACCAGGCGCTCGGGGACTACTGGCAGTCGCTCGACCCCGCCTGCACTTGGGGGGGCAACTGGAGCTTCGCGGACTTCGTGCACTTCTCCTGCGACTCCGTGAACCCGGAGACACGGGGAAGGAGGACGACGTGATCTCCTGGGAAGGGAAACTCCAGGATGACATGGCGCAACAGTCCGCTTTCGAGTTGCAACGAAGTCGTGGCGATTTCTCAAGTTTTTGTTCTCAAACAGGTGCACGCCAGCTACTATTCCTCGGGACAAAGCTACAGTGCATCTGCTCGTACTGCAAGACGGCCCACGACAAACAATTCTGCCCCGGTTGCGGGGCAAGCAAGGAGAGATGAAATGGGATATTGTTACGGTTGCGACAAGGAATATCCCGGCGAATCCAATGCCTCAATCTGTGGCCATGGCATCTGCCAAAGGTGTCTCGTAAACATGGATTTCCCGAACACCCAACAGTTTGCCATTCTCCTGCGTGACGCACTCCTGGCAGGCAGGGAAGTAAATGACTACAACATCCTTTCCATCTACCGGGAATTTATGGATAGCACATTCGATAAAATACGGGCATCCAAAAAGAAATAAAGAAAGGAGAAATGACCATGATCCACAATTTGCATGTATGCTTCTGGGGGTGCTTCCTGTGGGGCTTGATTGTGTACTTATTTGGATTATTGAACAAGATGTACATTTTTGGCCAACCCGGCTCAATCCTCATGGCTTCATATGTCGGTGTCTCGGGTGTTTTAGTAATACTTTCTTGGCAGAAGGCCGCCGATTGGCCTGGGGATGGTGTAAGTGTGAGCCATTCATCCATGATTCATGGCCATAGATTCGACCTCTCCTTCCGCACCGTCACCCGCAAGCCGTACTTTAAGAATAAGAAATGGCATTGTTGTTTTTATTCCAGGCATGGAAGCAACTCATTGCGCCATATGTTCAAGAAAATGCCCCCGCCGACAATCCCAACAGACCTTGCCGTCCAGGCAGAGGCCACAAAACCCAAGGAGAAGAAGCCATGATCCGCTACTACCACATCAGGCACAAGGACGCGGCCGGCGTGGTCCAGGCCAAGGGGGGATGCACTATCGCCTACGATACCGATAAGGCATATGCTGGCCTTGCGATCTGCTCCTTAAAGGACAACTATCGCAAGATGAAGGGTCGGAAGATCGCAGAATCCAGAACATTCGGCACCAAGCATGTCTCGGACACTTGTGAAAGCGTGCATCTGTTTGAAGGGCGCCCACTGACATTGTGGACGCCGAGCTTGGACTCGCACAATCCCCAAGCTGTCTGGGTGGCGAAGGAAACTGCAAAAGTCCTTGGACTCGACATACCCACCGGCCGAGCCGATGCCGATCATATGATTATGTTCAGAAAGGAATGCGGCACCTGCAAACACTACCTGCAAGATCCACCAGGGGATCACATAAGCGGAGGCATCATCGGCGAGTGCTATTGCCCTCTCCCGTTTTGGGTTCAGAAACCTTCAGCGGATATAGACAGAGGCCGGCGTCCAGAAGAGGGCAGGGAATGCGACACCTTCGAAGGCAATCCAGAAGATCCCGACCAAGTGGTATAGAAAAAAGGAACCTTCGGTGGGGTACGCGGCCCGGGTGAAGATGCCCGGGCCTTTTTATTGTCCCTTGGGATGTGGGAAGGGCGCCGCACCGTGGTACTCCTGGCAGTCGTCCTTCTGCATGTACTGTGAATGGGGATCCTCCATCAACCGATGATCCTTGATCTTGTCGTCCGCTAAGGCCGCCATGGCCTTCATATGGTGCTCGGCCCCCTTGTCCCGTCGCGCCGTCCGAAGCGCGTACACCGCCACCCCGAGGGTCAGGAGGCGCATTATCCAGTCGAAGATCTGGTACATCAGCCCCATTCAGTTCTCCCTTCGCTTAGACATAATGTCCAGATATTTTTCGATCACCACCAGCATCTCCTCGTTGGTCTTGGCCTTCGAGAACACCTTCATAAAGGCGTCGCCGTAGCGTCGTTGCATCATCTTCAGGAGACGGTCGTTCACGGTATCCTTGCGCTCCAGCATCACCTGAATGTCGCGGACATCGAGCGTCTTCCCTGCGATCAACTTGCCCAGCGCATCGTTGAGGTCGAGCGACTGGCGGGCCTTGTCCACGCGGAGTTCATCCAGGGGTTTCTGGAGTTCTTCGCGCAAACCTTTGTCGGAAACTCGCAGGAACCTACCGAGTAGGTTGGACGCGATCGGCAATCCGACGACCTTTTCTATTTTGGATTCGACCAGGCCGGCATCATCGGCCTTGAATTTGTAGACCGCGTTCAGGCCGGCCTTCTGCGACATGTACTTCACAAACGCGGCGACGCTCCGGTAGTCGTGGGCGTCAAAAATGGTCTCGGGGACCGCCGAGGTGCCCCGGAAGCGGTCCTGCGGATTCTGGCCCAACAGGAAATACTGGATGGCATCGGACGCCAAGCCGATAGGAGGAGCAATCATTGGCATCTGGCCGGCAGTGTAGTCCAAGATTGATGGCAGTGAGTTCGGAGCCTTAATCCCGACCATGCCCTTCCAGAAGACTCCACCAAGCACCCTGCCGGTCTCATCGTGCGGGATCCTGAAGTACACCGACTTCCCGTTTTCCGTCATCCCCAGCGGGATGATGGTGTAGTTGGTCTTGTCGTACTCACTGGCGCCGTCCATGATGGACTTCAGCCCCCAGCCGAGGAGCCCGGCGGTGATCCCGTACTGCACGAGTTTGGGCACCAGGTCGAACTTCGCAACCTTGTAGGCGTAGGCCGCGGGGCTCTCCCGGAAGGACTCGTACTGAGCCTCCCAGCCGCGCTTGAAGGCGTTCTCGAACAGGAAAAGGTTGTTGGTCAACGGCGTCGCCCGGCCCTTCACGAGGAACGGGGGACTCCCAACACGCCTGACGCGATGGGCCCGCTCCGCGGCCGGCATCCCGGGGAACTTGTCCCGGAGGTATAGGTCTGCGCCCACCTTGCCACCCCGCTCGACCGTCTGGTTGACGCGCTCCAAGAATGGCAGGACCGCCTTCAGGAACTTCACGACGACGTGGTTGGGCTTGTCGTACAGTTTCCTCATCCCGAATCTGGAGAGCATCCTGTTGAGCTGGGTGTCCGCCTTGTCCATCCCAGCGTAGTCCAGGCTGGTGATGAGCGAATGCTCCTCCAACATCATCTGCACCTTGGGGTCGAATTTCTTGCCCCAAAGGCTACGGGCTGCGGCCTTGTACCCCCGTCCCCAATAAGGTAGGAGCTGGACGAATCCAGGGCCCGGCGCTCCGAGAGGAGTCTTGCCGGGAAGTTGCCTGAGCCCACTCCTGAAGTCACGCAGGGCATTGAACAGCGTGAATCCTGGGTTGTAGTTGATGAAGATGTCCCGGAACGGCTTATTCATCGCAGCCAGCATCCGCGTCAGCCCGGACAGTTCCCAGGGAGACATGTCGAACGTCTGCGCGACGCGCTTGGTGACATCGAACCCGACCGTCTTGCCGTCGCGCATGAAGATCATGGTTTCCCACTTCGGGTCGCGGCTTTCGACAATGGCGTTGCGCTTTCCGTCCCACCTCGTCTTGGCCGGCCGGATCTCCTGCGGGAACATCTCGCGCATCCCCTTCAGGACCGTCACCTTGGCCTTGTTCCTGTTGATCGCATGGATTATGCTCAGGTCCTTCATTATGGTGGCGGTCAGGGGGTTGGCCGCATCCTCGAAGGTGCCGTACTGCCGGTAGATGTGGGCCGTCTCGCCTGAGCCGTGCTTCTCTTCCATCCACTTCACTATTTGCATGGTAGCATAGCCTACATTGTCTTCGATCTTGTCCATCAATTCCTTCGAGAACATCTGCGATTCTCGCATCTTGGAAAATAGGGGCTTCCGCGCTTCTCTAAACTTTTCGACCACGTCCACCAAGGCGGCCCAACGCTCGGGTCCCATGCGCTCAGCCATGCCGGCCAGGTGGGCCTCGGCGGCAGTCTTCGTGAACCCTCCGGGGTTGGCGATGTGGCTACGCTCCAGGACGATGTGATCCATCATCAACGCCTTGCCGATCTCTTTTTCCGTGAACCCATGCTCCTTTATTTTCTCCAAGACGCCGGCGTTCAGGATGGACATGTGGGCCTCGGCTTCGGACATCCCATAGATCATCTCCTCCCAGCCGACGTACTCCTTCGACATATTCCCGAACTTCTCCTTCAGAACGGAGGCGACGTTCCACAACTCATCCTTCAGGGTGGGCCACAGTTTCTCCTTGTCCGTGATGGCTGTGTTCTTCCACGCCTCTTCCCCTCGGTCGAACATGGCATCGAGCGTAGCGTCCCGGTATTCCCATGTACGCCCAGACATGATGCGCTCCTGCATCTCGGAGTAGATCTTCTGGAACTCCGGCTTGCGATGCAGGAACTCCAGAAATCCGGCGTAGAACTGTGGGGCCTCCTGCATCAGGAGCTTGGGGTCGTTGAAGAGAACACTCATGGCGTCGGCATAGAGTTCCTTGGCGCTGAAGCGGTACTTAGTCATCGAGGCGTTGGCCGCTGGGTCGAAGGGCTTCCACTTCATGGAAAGGTTCTTGAGTTCCTCTGTGATGGCGCCGGCGTCGTACACCCGGCGCTTCTTGAGCTCGGCGTCCAGGAGGCGATGAAATGTTTCCTTCTCTTTGGCAGCCCAGTCCACATAGTTCTTCTTCTGGGCAAAGTGCTCTTCGAGCTTGGCGTCCACGACACCCTTCATGGCCTCCTTCAGGATGGAAGCCTTCTTGTGGCCCGAAAGGTTAGCGATATAGTTGTAGAGGTCGGGATACTTGGCGCGGGCGGCATTATCGTTCCAGATGGCGCGGATGTCGTCTGGCGTAACGCCCGGGATCGCCTCCTCCACCACGCCAGCCTTCTCTTTGGCTGTGATTGCCTTGGCCTCGGCCGAGATCCTCTGCATGTCCGCCTTGGTCAACTCCTCACCCATCGGCCAGTAACGCTTCTTGAAGTTGTGGGACAGGGTCGCCAGGTGCCCCAGGATATTACCGCGAGTCACATCCTTGGGGAGGGTGTCTACGAAGTGCCCTGCCTCGTGGGCCAGGACGCGCTCCATGAGCCCGGGATTGGCGGACAGTTCAGCCAGCACCTTGATATCATTCGCGCCATGCGTGAAGCGTCCGAGGGCCCCCCGAAGTTTCCGCACCACCTGGGGGTACTTCCCGCTGATCTGCTTGAAGATGTTCACGATCTCAGGGAGTTCTACCGCTTGCGCCGTGTTCCTCAGAACGGTAGTGGCCGCCTTGCCGGCCTCTGGAGACACGCCGCTGAGGTCGTATCCTCCAACGTCCGCCTCGCCGGATGGGGTCTTTGGCTTCTCCTTGAACATCGGCAGGTCCTCAGCCTTCGGTGCCGCCGCGGCCGCTTCCACTTCCTTCTTGGCTACGTCCTTCGCCACCATGTCGGCCTGCACCTGCCCGAACCCCTGCTGGGTCGTCGGCATGGCGGGGCCTTCCTGCTGGAGGGTGAGAGGGGCGGTCTTGTCCACCACGTCCTCGGCCGGCTTGGATCGTTGCTCCTCTGTCCACACCGGGGCCCCCTCGGGGCGCTCGGCGGCGCGGCGGTCCTCGGGTTGGGGCATCTCTGCCTCTGATGCTTGGCGCTCCTCCTCCAGCTCCCGGTAATGCTTTCCCTTTCCTGTTTGTTTGCGGGCCGTGTCGTCTTCGATGAGCATTTTGAGGAGCAGACTATCGGACACGCCTTCGAGATTGTAGCCCTTCTCAATGAGGGCGCCGCGCATCTGGTCGAGACCCTTCATACCTACGGTTCCGGCCTCGTCTCTGGTTTTGATCCAGCTTAGGTCGAAGGTCTTGGCTCCCTTCTTTGTTCTCTTGCCCGTCTCAGCCAGCGTGCCGATCTCCGTTTCGATTCGCTTCCCTGTGCGCGGGTCTTTCCGCCCGTCGCCCATGACCGCCTCCCGCGTGAAGCCGATACTGCGGGCGTCCTGCGAGATGCTGTTGCCGGCGGTCTTGTCTACTGCGGCTTTCTTGGGCTTGGCGGTAGCGCCTTTGGCGGGAGGATTACCCGGAACGTCCCCCGTTGCGGCAGGCGTCTCACCCAATCCAGGGCCGACTCCCCCGGTTGGGGGCTCAGCGGGTCTTGAATCTTTGATTCGATCTCGGATGGCGTCGGCCTTTGCGAGGTCTCGGTCAATGGCGAAGGTAAAGTCGAAACCGCCTGTGTATTTTCGGACTTGTCCATTTTCATCTCTCCATTCTATAACCGCTTTTTGAGTTCTCTTGCGCACCCATCCCAGCATTGTTTCCAGAGCGGCCGGATCATTCCCTCGTACCACCCACTCGTCGCCGCCCTCGCGCTTCCTGAAGATATCCGATGGATCCAGTTCTTCCTTGAGTTCTTTGAATATGGATTTAATAACCGCGTCCCCTCCAGCATCGCGGTTGCCAATCTTCTGCTGGACTTTCTTGAATTTGTCAATGTCGAGGGAGGCATAATATACTTCCTCCCCCGCCACCTCGGATTGTGCAATTCTTTCCTTGAGAGCGCGTCCATTCTGTGCTCCAGTGAGATCGTCCGTCTTGGCGAGAAGTTCCTTCTCCTTGCCGTAACGCTCCATCGCTTCGGCATAATCAGCATAGGCTTCCTGGTATGCCCTCTTCTCCCCTGGGGACAGGGCATCCCATTCTTGAGGACTAAGCCTCTTGGGCTTGACCGGGATTGGAGCAGGAGCTTTAGGAGGAACGGCTGGGCCTTCACTGGCAGGCACCTCCACTATCGTGCTTCCATTGGGGGCTACCGTTATCCCCTCTTCTATTGTGGGCTTCGGAGTCTCCGATGTCAAGGCTTTCGCAGGTTGTTCAATATTTTGAACATCGGGCGCCTTGGGTTTTGGAGCCTCGGGGGCCTTGGGCGCTTCGGGCGAAGGCTCCAGGGGGCCAGTAGCGACCCCCGGGGCAACGTCCCCGGGGCGAGTAACAACGGGGGGCCGGTCGCGCTTGGCCTTCTCGACGATGGAGGCGATCAGGGAGCGGCCTTTGGGGATGGCGGCCTTGGCACCCTTGAAGGCGGCGCCCATCCCAAGGAGTGCGGCTTCTCCGGCGATCTCGGTGGCCTCCTGGGGGATCCCGGCCTTCTCTTCGAGGACTCCGCCCACCTTCGACACGCCCTGGGCGTACAATTCAAAGGGAGCGGCCGGCAGGGAGGCGTAGGTGGCCCCCTCCTCGGTCATGGGCTCGTACCCCAAGAAGGCGTTGACCTCCTCCTTGACGCGCTTGGCGCGGCCCCAGTCTATGTGGAAGATATCCCTGCCCTCTCCGGGCTCGGATTCTGGCCCTACGCCGAAGGTGACGAACGGAGGGGCGGTCTGCTTGACGACATCGTAGGTGGTGGCGGCCAGGCCCCCGAGGAAGGACGGGATGCCAGAGATGGTGGCGGCTGCGCCCTCGGCGAGCCCGAGGACATCCTTCCCTGTTTGGACGAAGACTCCTGCCGTGGTTTGCCCCATCCCCTTGAGCGCGTCCCCCGCCACACTCCCCGCGGTCTCGTCGAATTGCCCCATGGGCAGTGTTTTTCCGGCCACCGCGGCGAAGCGCGGGGGCTTGCCTTCGGGCTTGACCGGAACTTCCTCGGCCAACGCCTGTGCGAAGATATTGCCAGAAGCCGCCGGCTTCTTCTCTTCTTCCTTCAAGGCATCGGCGAAGATGTTGGGCATCTACTGACCCGCCATCCAGCGGCGTGTGGCTTCCTTGATTGCTTCTTCGGTGTATCCTTTGCGCCGCATCGCCTGTGTGATCTTCCGGGCCTCATCTTCTGAAAGCCTCATTATAGCTTCTTTTGATTTAGGTAGCCCATAAGTGTCCAGGCCTTCAGACACAAGGTTGTCTGCCGACTTCCCGATGTAGATGGCGCGTTCGTCTTCTATCGCCGCCAACAACTCGTCCGGGTCCGCTCCTGGCCCCATCTTCAGATCAGGGTATTCTTTGGCGAGTAATGCCCACACCGGGTTATTCTTGTCGCGGTTCTTTGCCGCAAACTTGGCGGCATTCAAAATGCGCAACTTCCCGGCTATCTTCTCGTTCGGGATAGTATTCTTGGCCTCCGCCTTGCGCGCTACGGCCGCATCTTGCGCCGCCACCCGCGTTGCAGTATTCTCCAAGGATGTCTCACTGGCCAAGACGGCACGCTCCCATTGCGTCCCGCCTTCCCGGATTCTGTTGGTGATATTGGTGGCAAGGTCCAACTCCTTTTGCAACTTCTGCCGTTTCGCTTTCTTTGCGTCATTGTCATCAGAGGGATCGCCGAGTTTCAATATTTCCGCTTGGATGGCGTCGGCGCGTTTGTCTGCATTTATTTGCAGTGTGGCCCTTGCTTGTGAAAGAGCCATCTCTTGCTCCCGCGTTCTATCCTTGGCGCTGAAATCCGTTGTTTCCATGTACCATGCAGCAAAAGCCTTCATGTCGGCGTTTGTTGTAGAGTACCTCTCGACGCCAGGAGTAGTTGATGCGTTCACAGACCAAGCCATGGACCGCATGAGATCCCTGGCCAATCCCCGACCTTCTTCAGGAATGTACGAGAGACTGGTGATGGCCTGATCTTCAGGCACGACCGTGTTGTTCCATTTCTCTTCTTGCGCCATTTTCCGGATGGCCATTGTTTCTCTCTCTGCGCGAAGAGTGGCAACATGCCGGTTCAACCGTCCATCCCGGATCCCCTCCTCCAGTTGCGCCATGCGCATCTTGTACCCCGCCAGTCGGTCCTCGAACCCGGCCTTCTCCTGCTGGTACATCGCCTCCCCCTGGGGCACGGCGCCCAGGAGGCCCAGGAGGTTCCCGATGCCCTGCCGGCGGTCGAAGTTCTGGAGGCCACCCCCGGCGCGACCCGCCCGCATGGCCAGGCCCTTGAGGGCGCCCCAGAAACCGCCTTGGGCGTCAGCCGCGGCTATGGCCTGGGCCCCCTGGCCGAGGGTAGGTTGGGGGCCAGAGTCGCGCTGGGCCTGCTCGGCCGCCGGGTTCAGGGCCTCGACCATGCCCGGGTCCTGGGACTGGATGCGGCCCATGAGGCCTTGGAGGGCGGCGATATTGCCCTCCACTTTGACGTTCCCCTTGCCATCCATCTTGACGGCCTTGAATACGGGCTCCTCGTCCTGTTGGCGCTGAAGGAAGGAGAGATCGTTCAGCACCCCGGCCCCGGACTGCCCCATGGCCTCAAGGTTTTGCTGCTCCCGCAGCCGGCGGTACTCGTCCTCCCAACTCATGAGTTATACCCCGCAACCCCGCCGATGAGCGCCCCGATGGCCGCGCCGTAGCCTGAACCCGAGGCCCCGCCCACGGCGGCACCCTGCCCGGCGCCGGCCATGGCGTTGCCCCACTGGGAGCCCCCGGCGTTATTCATGAGGAACTGGAGGCCCTGCATCTGGTTGGCCCAGCCCTGTTGGGCACCCGCGGCCAGTTGCCCGGTGCCCCCACGGAGAATGTCGGCCATGCTGAGGACCTGCTGCATCCCGATCTGGGCCTCCTGGAGGCGCATCCCCGCGAGGGTGTTGGCCTCCTGGCCCGCCAGGCCCACCTGTGTGCGCCGGGACATCTCGGCCCGCGCATTGGGGTTGACGAAGCCGTTGAGCCCCTGTTGCTTGAGCCGCTGGCTCATCTGCTCTTCGGCGTTGAGGCCGGCCTTGGCGTACTCGTCCCGGGTGAGGCCCTCCATGCGGTCGAATGCCTCCCGGACGTACTGGGGGGGGGCCCCGAGGCCCTGGTTCATCTGCTCTCTGGCCTGCCCCATGAGGTATTTCAGGTTGGGCTCATAGAGATTCCACTGATCTTGGGCAATCTGGGCCTGTCCCTGCATGGCCTGTGCATACTGCTGTTCCCACCCGCGTTTGTTAGATCCCATGAGGTCCTCCTCAGAGCAACGCCTGCATCGCTGTCACGATGTCGCGCTGCTGCTCGACTGTACCCCTCGCGGTAAACCAGTCGTTCATCTTCACAACTTCGGCGTCAAATTCCGCTTCGGTGATGTTCGTTCTCATCTGCATGGTGTAGCATTTCCCGGCGGCGTTGTAGAACCGGACCTGAACGAGGTAAGTGGTGCCGCTCATCAGATCCAGGACCTTCATCCCTCCCATCGTGAGGCTCTTGGCAGTCGCCCAGGGCGTCAGGGTCTTGACCTGAAACTGTACGCCGTAGAACGCGGCGTTCATGCCGCTTGAGGCCGTCTTGATGTTATCCGTCAACTTCACGTCCATCACGATCAGTTGCTCAGATCCTCCGTCAGGATAAGACCCAACAAGGCTGACCCCGCAGTTCTTCTTATCGTGGGCCAGTGCCTCGACTCGGTATCCGCTCGTTCCTCCTGCCAAGTATGTCATGCGCTCATCCCTTCTTCATGTTGTGGCAAAGGATGTTGTTGACAAAAAACAGGTGGGGGTAGGTGGTGCGTATGTGAACCACGGTGTTGTGGGATTTGCGGATCTCCCGGACGCGCATGGGGTGCAGGGCCTCGCCGAAGTACATGGTGTCGCCGATGCGGATGGCGGTGGCGACCTCGTAGCGGTGGTTGGGTTCCACCACACAGAACTGAGACTCCGAGACCTCGACGGTGGCCTCGTTCTCCAGACAGAAGATCAGTGTGTCTTTCTGCCCGAGATTATAATCCTCCACGAGGACGTTCTCCCAGCGTCCCCTCGACTTCAATATCATGCCTTCCTTCAGGTCCTCCGTCTTGACGGTGGTACCGTCCGCGAGCATCACATCCTGACCCACGGCATAGCACATCGGGTCCTCGTCGGGAGGGTTCGGCGGGTTGGTCCCCGAGGTGGGGGATGCAGCGAATTTGTCCAGAAGGTTATACCCCATCATGTTCGTGTAGGGCGCCGCCTCTGAGCCGTAGTTCAGCATAGGCTCGATCACGCTGTAGTCGCTCACTACGTCACTCGCTCCCGCATAGAACGCTCCGAATTCAACATATACAAATTTCACATTAGCCCATGAGGTGTACGTTGGGAGCGTTATGTAGATGATCTGTTTGGTGTAGATGTTTCCAATGATGTCTTTCAGGTCTATGGGGATGTCGGCGCTGTAGCCCAGGATGTCCCCGCCTGTTATGTCCGCTTGCGGTGCCCACTTGTCCTCGGTCCCGATGAGGTACGCTCGACAAGTGAAGTAGCCCGTTCGATTTGACCAGTTATTATTTTCCTTGAGCATCGCGCTAAACGTCACGGCCTGCCCGGAGTAGAACTGCGAGGCCTCGTAGCGTTGCAGTACAGTCGAGGACCACGGTGCCCCGAGAGGGCGAGACAGACGGATCTCTCCCTGCGTGAATGCAGACGGTACAGTGTTGGGCCAATACCAGCCGTTTCTGAAGCGCGTGATGCTTACGACGTTCGCGCCGTCATCGCCTATCCCGGTTGAGATGAAGTAATCGGCTGCGGGGATTGCGTAGGCCGTAATGACCGTCAATCCATTGGTGTAGTCACCCAGGACGGGGGGGTTGTAGCGGTTGCTTGTCGTTGTGTTCGGGTAGAGACGCAACACTTTCAAGCCAGTCCCAGCATTTCCTACCGTGCTGGAATATCGTATGATTATCCCATAGTATCCTACGCCCGGGATACACAAACGGGTGCGTCCTAAACCCCCGCGTGTCGGGGGGAGGGTTATCAGCACTGAGCCTGAGACATTTTCCTGGAGGATGATGCTCTGCCATTTATTCGCAGCCGTGACGCCTGCCGCCGTGTCAGGGAAAGTCAAGGTAAAGCAGCCTTGGGCTCCGGTGAGATCCCAGGCCAATGCACCGCTATCTCCGATAGGATGCCCCGTGAAGTTTCTCGGAGACATGTCAAAGAATGGCGCATTCCCGCAGCCGTTGTTATTCCCGGTGTTCTGGTAGTCCCAATCGCATTTTGAATTCCAGAATAGATTAAATGTGTTGTTGCGCGTTACGACATATACGCTGTGGTCTATGCCGGCCCCTCGCCTGAAGGAGATGGCCGGGACGGCTAAGCCGGAGATGTTGTAGTGCTGGGCCAGTCGAATCGGACCCTCCATCCCAGCTTTGTCGGTGGCTGAAACACCGTACTGAATGAGCGTGTCGAAATCGTAGGTGTTCCCGGCAATACCCTTCATGTTCGCATCGACATACTCGTAGGCGTTTTCAGTGATATTCGTCTGATAGGAGAGCGAATCCTTCGCCTTGACGTTATCTACCTTCAACCACTCCTCATTCTGCGCGATCGTATATATCCTACGGTAGACCGTGAAGTGCGTCACGTTGTTCTCGGCGCCCGCCGTGTAGTAGAACTTAATGCTGTTTTGGTTCTCGTACTGATAAGCGTTCACAAAAGCCGGAGGCTGCGGCGCACTCTCGATCCCATCAAGGGCGCAATATTGCACGAGCCCACCGGTATCGTAGGGTGGGTGTACGCCTGCCTCGTTGATTGGCACCAAGTAGAACTTGCAACTCCTGACGATGCGCCACCATGTATAAGTGTAGGTGCTTGCGAAGGAATGCGTCGTATTTTTGCAGAATGCCATAAGTTTGCCCTGCGGCTCCAGTCCCGAGGAGTCTCCCAGCAAGTCAACGATGGCCTCCACTGAATCTGTGGCGACTTCCTTGCTCTGGTCCCATTCGTTGCTGCACACCAATGTATCACCGTGCTTCACTTCAAGGGAGTAGAAACCAGGGACGGGCGCCTGGTAGTTCGGCAGCGTTGACATGAGGGACCAAAATTCCCCGTAGTATTCGCTGTCCCCGAACATCTTCTTGATTCTACGGTTGCAGGATGCGGATGGCGTGGTTCCAGGAGTCCATGTGCCCCCGGTAGATATAAACCCGGTCGGAATATTCTGGATAACCACTGGCGCATAGGGCTCCAAGCGTTTCACGAATGTAGCAGGCGATCCTACCGTCAAAGTTTCCTTGGGATATCTGTGGGTTGCTACCGTCTCAATGCCATCATATCCATCATATCCCTCCATTAGGAGCATCACGCCATAGAATCCGTCCATGTCTTCAGGAGGAGTATAGGTCACGGTTATTTGGCTCACGGCCTTGCTGTATCCTTGTGGATATACACCGTCCTCGTACATCTCAAAACTGCGCAGGCCCTTGGGGATGACAAAGCGGCTCTCGGTAGGAAATGGCATCAGTTCTGACGCTTCGCTCTCGTGGAGCTTGCGCTCGCCCGTACCTGGTTCTATCCACCAGGCATGTGACCGGGCGAAGAACCAGCCTTTCTGGTACTGCTCGTCTATGATCTTTTCAAATACAACTAAATCACCTTTTAAGCTGATATTGTTGCTCTTGAGGAGTTGTACTTCCCATACTTTTGTAGCCTTAGCTACGTCTTCGTTGTGGCGGGCGTCGAACGTGAATATGAAATGTTCCGTGAAATACACGCTAATGAAACTCTCCTCGGGAAGTTCTTTAATCCCGGTTCTGGTCTTAATTCTCCAGTACCACACGCCTTTTTTCTGGACAATACTTACATCATGCCCTGGCAGGGTGGTGGCTCCGTACCCCTGGGGGTTATTAGTTCCACCGCTTTCCTTGCCGCCGCCACTACCATACCCAGACTCAACTAAACTTACAGAATTAGCGACAAACATTATTCCGGCCTCGCCACGAGTTGATACTCAAATTGAATATATTCCACATGGCATCCCGCCGTCGCCGGGAAATTAATAACCAACGCGAATGTATGACCCTGGAGGAAGCCGCGATTCGCTATCAAGTGCGCTACTTTCTCCTTGCCATCGGCCTCCTGGAGAGGTTCGCCCTCTGCGGCCAGGAGTAAATTATCTATCGAAGAGATCACACTTTCATCCCGGTACATGGACAATGTAAACGCTCCAGACGAAGGTGTGTAGACTTTGGCCTTGTATAAGACTTTCACGTCTTTCCTCGCCTTGAAATCCAGGAACGAACTCTTTAGGTTCGCGCTGTAAGCCGTACCAACATCCGTAGTCAACAAATCATTGTAGAGGCAATCCATCCTGAAATAGTAGAACCCACCAACAATATCCATGTGCCCACCAAAAATGACCGGCAAGCCAAAAACGGATGATCGGAAGACCAGTGGGCATTGTGCGGTGGATTGATCGTTCAACGTCCCGGCCATATTGTGCTCCAGGGTGTGGTAGTACCAGGCATCGAGTTCGATGTCATACACCAGGGCTTCGATCTGCCCCTTGTCTAATTCTCCTGGGCCGGTACCCTTGAAGCCATGGATCATGATGTAATTACGATCCTTGACGGACTGGTAACTTCCTGCGCCAACGGTCAGGTTGGTGCCCCTGGCTGAACCATTGACATGCTTCACATGGATCTTCAGGCCCCGCTCGTCTGCAATTAGGTTGGAAAAGCCTACGAGTTTATCAGCTACGCGAATACCGATCTCATGCTTCCCGAGACCGGCTGCGATGACGAAGGCCCGCATCCCTTGTGTCACAAAGAACGCTCCAGGGGTCCCGCGGCTCAGAGGGCCTTGGTATTCCGTGATGGCCCCCGGGTACACACCGTCCTCCCCGAAAATGTGTTCAAACCCGTAGTTCAATTCGTTGGAACCGACGACGACGAACAACCCGTAGTCAGTGCCGACGAACAACATGTTCCCGGCCTTGATTATGGTATGCGCCATGCCACCGACCGACGGCACAATGATGTAGTTGGTGGGCGGAAAGCATTCCTCGGCGCGGCCTACACCCATGCCGTCTTCATCCACGGTTGCGATCTGTCCCTCGTCGGCGCTGAACCATATCTTAGTTCGATCAATGGCATCTATCCCCCATATCCGCTCCTGATATTCTGCAATCTGGTGGAATAGTGGGGGAGGAGCATTGAAGGCCGTCGGAGCAGTGATGGCGCCCAAGGCTGTGTCTTCCACGGCATCCACAATATCTATGTCGGCGCTGAGAGCCGTGCTGCTGATGCGCTTCATCTCCTGCATAGCCAAGCTACCATCGGCACTTCGGAAGAAAATGATGGTGTCATAGTGCAATGGATTCACTGGCGGGTGAGCCCCGCCGAGATCTTGCCAGTTTGTGATCAGAAAGTTGAAGCGTTTCTCCGGCACAATGATTTGTGTTGTTGGCGCCAAATTAGACAAATGCCCCGAGAGACTGTTGTAGTAGGCATACGAGTAGTTGTAGGCCACGTCACACTTCAACTTGCCGTAGAATATCGCCCAGCGATGCGTGGACAGACCCAACTCATTCAGGCCGGCAGCGACGTTTATGATCTCGCCAGGCCCACCATAGACCCCGGTTGTCCCGGTAGATGCTTCCGCTTTGACTTCCATGCTCAACCGATTGGCTGCGATGGACAGAATGCTGTAGGCGGCTCCATCCAAGTAAAACACCGCATTAGTGTCCACTCCTGCCGGGATCACGGAAGAAAATCCCACAGTCGCATCTCCTGATATCACAGTACAGAGAACAGCCGCAAGTTCGGTATCGCCCGTCCAGACCCATCCGTTGGTGGAGTCATCATGATAATAGTTGTAGGGCGTTAGCGTTACCTGTGAGGCGGGCGCTATGGCGCCGGCTTCCGATATTAGACTTGCGGATGTCCGCGTCTCGTTGGGATCAAATATGAGCAAGTTGCCGTTGCGATTGCCATAAATGCTTTTGTTGCTCGGGCTTAAGTTTACGGCGCTATAATCTGCCTTTAATTCCAAGGTTCTGTAGTCTTCGAGCCTGGCGGAACTCAATGTCGTGGTGAGGAGGGCTGTCAACTCCGTGGTATTGAATGATATCGCAGTGCCCGCCGCTGTCACCAGGGTTCGCTCACCGTTGGCCAATGGAATACCGCTGACATTCACTTTTTGCCCTGCCTGGAGAATGTGTGTCGACGAGAAATTTACCGTCACGACGCCCAGCGGTGTCCTGGAATAACTGATCGGTTGGAGTGTCCTTATGCCCTTGACGACATGCCTGCCGCCATCAGCTATCAGCACACTTCCCCTCGGGTATTTCCATGCGATATCCTTGTCCGCCGTCCCCGAAAATCGCATGTGATTCTCAAGCATTCCTCCCACCCTGAAATTCATCGTTAGGTTATCGGCCAATTTCGGACGAGCCGATGTACAGATTATCAAACGGTTTTTGAAAGATACGGCACTCGGTTCTGCCGTATAATTAACGCTATCGTTCTGTGCAGGGAATGCGGAACTCCAACTAACCAACGCACCCGTTTCAGTTGTGTACATGCTGTAGTTCCCAAGCATCACGGCCAGCTTATGACTGATGGTTGTCCCCGTAGTGGTGGTATCCATATAGCTGAAATCCATACCTGTACGCGGCATGTTCGTTGAATATGCACTGCTCCCGCTCACCACCGACCCTACGGTATGCGCCCCTCCACGCCGGAGATGCTTGAACTCCCCGGCATTCTCCAAATTATTATATTCAATGAAGTGTTCCCTGTCGGGATGCCATGTGGTCTTATTGCTCCAAAGACCTCTGAGTACCTCGAAGCCCCACACCAGGGGGTCGCGTTGCGCCATTCTTACTGTCCTCGCCGGATGGCTTCATCATTGATGTTTTGAATCTCTTCCACGGAAGCGTTGTACTCGCGGGCGAACCGCCTCAACGATTCAATGACGTTCGATTTATCAACTTCTGACAGCGAGCAAAGATACTTCTCCTTCTGCTGCCATACGGCTACATCTACCACAAGTTCCGAGTAATTATCCGGCAACTCACAAGCAATTTGGTTAGTTGTAACCAGATCCGTAGACGGCAATGCCATACGCTTGCTGTAGTAAAGTTGCAACACGACAGGAAGTGGCTCCGTAGGTGCGCCATTGAAATAGAACTTCTCTGTAGTCCCGTCACGATAATATGCGAATGCTGTAGGCATGGCATCCTGCCATGTGGTTGCCTTCTTTCTGATTTCTGCTACCGGCACCTGTTCCAATTGATAGGCTCGCCCGGCCGCATAGAACTTCATCTCCTTGTTGACGCTCAAGATGTCTCCAACTGTTATGAAACTGGAGACTGCGATGCTATTGCCCGTGACAGTAAAACCAACTCCAATGCGCTGGAGGAACGACCAACTGGCCAGGCCGTCAATGGTCCTGGTGGCCCGGTCAAGCGCCGCAAACGCTGCATTCGTGTCAACATAGGACACGGGGATGATGTTCTGTGTTCTTCCCGACAATTCCGTCACGGCATAGGAATTAAGTATTCTGGCCATTAGGGTAGCGTCACCTGGACGTTGAAATAGGGTCCGTTTTCAATGGTGCCCTCCGGGTATTCCTCGATGTTGGCCTCCCAAGCCAGGTCGGCGTTGTTCTGCGCGGCCATCTTGCGAAGCCATCGAGAATATCGGATCTCGGCCTGCCCCATGAGTTGGCTGCCGGCCTTCTCGTAGGCCAGACTCATCAGCTTCCAGTAGAACACGTCCCGAAACTCCTTCGGCGCCTGGATGACGGGACGGGAGAGCCCCCCCGGGAACTTAGACAGGGTGTAGAGAGACTTGAAGTAATGGACCGTCAGGTAGCGGTCGTCGGTACACATCGGAGGCCAGAACGAGACCCAGTTAAGGTCGTAGTTGTCAGGGTAGGTGGAACCGCTCCAGCGGGTCGTCACGGGCTGATAGGCAAGGGGGTTGCCGAGGATGTAGAAGCTCCCATTGGTCCGGTATTCCAGGAAGAGGTCCGAGCACTTCCTGAGCCTCACCGCGGCCTTGCGGTCCTTCACGATCAGTTCGTCATTGTAGCCACAGTCGGCCGGAAGGGCGTAGCGGTCCTGATAGATGTACGCCGTGGCGCCAACGAGGTCGGTCAGGTCGCTGTTCTCTAAGGCATCCTGGAGCTTCAGGCTGGTATTAGGGCTACTGTAGAGCCATCCGTCAATATAGCCACCTGTGTCGAGATCGGCCACCCGGTATACCTGCGTGTTGGCCGGCAGATAAACCATGCAGATCGTCTGCCAATAGACCGGGGCCAAGTCGCTGAATTTGCCGCTGAGGGTCAATGTGGTGCTGTTGGGCGCCGCAACTATAGTGGCTGCGTAGGCCGCTCGGACGAATATCTTCCCCTCGGTCTCCAGAAGGAAAGACAACTTGTTCTCCTGTTGGATTTCCCTACAGGCGCGATCCATCGCCTTCAGGAGAAACTCGTTCCCGACGTTCCTCCAGAGGTTGCCGAGGTCGTGTTGTACGTCCGCCAGCAGATCGTCCAGGTAGATCATGCCTTCATGCGCTCCTCAATGATTTGCTTCAACGCCGGGATGCGCTCGACCTCCGCCAGGGCGGATAGCGCAGCCTGGCTCTTCAGCGCCTTGATGATGCCCTTTCTGGCGTTGTGCGGCTGTTGCATGTAGTGCTGGACGAACCGCACCCCCATTTGCATGAAGCGCCGGTCGGCATTGCTGATCTTCTTGCCGGGCTCTGGGGGTGTTGCCAGGATACCCTTTTCGGCCTCGGCCGCCTTCTTCTCGGCGATCTGGTCAGGGCCCGGGATGAAGTCCTGACTGCCGCTCAAAAGAACAGGGTTCCCGTTGGCGTCCTTCTCCAGCCTGCACCGGTTCAGCGGGATGCCAGGATCCTCCCCTGCTGGAACGAAGTCTCTGTACCTGCTCGGCGGATTTTTTGTCGGTTCCATGGTCATCCTTTCAAAAAGCCCCCGGAGACCCTCGTCCCCGGGGGGTTGTGTGTTTACCGCAGTTTCGTGTACGGATCAATGAAAGCCCAGCACCCGAGACCGGCAAGGTTGACCTGCGTGTGGCGCAGAACGCTCTTGCCAAGATAGAACTCAGTCTCGCTTCCAGTCGCGGAAGCAGCCTCGCCGGCCGTCGTGGAGCCGAGGATGTTCAGACCGGCCGTCGCCACGGTGGCGTTTGCATTGAGCAAAACGGGAGCAATCCCGAACACCTGAATCCAGGTGTACCGGGCGGTCGTGGAGCCGATGGACACGTCTCCAAGACAAACGCCGACAGGATAAGCGTGAAGATCGGTGTCGTCAATCTTGCACTTTTTGACGGTGAACATGGACTCTTCCAGCAACCGCAGAAAGCAGTTGTCCTTCGGAAGCGTGGCGGTGCCGGCAGCGTTTTGGGGATAGCCGGGTCCCAAGGGGGACCCAACTTCGGCGCGCCGCGTCCGCTTGACCTGGAATAGGGTCTTGTCCGCTGGACCGGCGATAGTCCTGGTGGCATAGTGATAAAATATCTCGCCAATGAACGGCTGGGTTGCGACTGCACCAGCGCCGGTATCCGTGCCGTCAACAATGATATACTTGTTCTGATGTTGGTTTTCCGTGAGACCGGCGAGGTCTGTGTCAATGTAGCCACTGGCGACAGAACTGCCTGCTGCATAGTGAATGGCGGTGGCTTCACTTTCCGCAGTGACGAACGGATAGAGGCCGACCAAACAGCCGGCTACTGCCGCGGTAGTATCCACATACTTGACGTAGCTGTAGATATTGCCGAAGCCGTCCCCCACCAGCAAGCCGGGTTCCCACTCACGCTGAGTGCTGTTCAGCACTGTCGCGGGGAAATGGGGCCAGTCGTACTCGGAGTACTTCGAGCCCAGGGAAATTGCATCGAGATAGCGGTTACGAGCCCAGGTATTGGGCATAGGCCACCTCCTACAGTTCCGCCGTGTAGCCGTGAATCACGGCGTTGAACATCGGCTGGGTGATGATGAAGTTGCACCGGAACAGAATGAAGCAGATCATGGCCAGGCGCTGGTTCGCCGTGAGATCCTTGAACCCGGTGTTCTTCATGTTCCACTCGTTCGACACCACGAGTTCCAGTGTCTTTGAGTTGAGCATGTAGAGATTGCCCGCCGGGTGAATCTGGAGGTCTTCCAGCATCTTGTCTGTAACCCACGTCATACCATCCAGAATGACGGCCATGCGGCCGATGTCCGCGTCGGTCCTGGACACCTGGACAAAATTATTGAGCACCTGGTGGCCGTAGTACATCTGAAGCGTGGGGCCGCTCAGGAGCAAGTCCGGCTTCATGGAACCTTCACTGATGGCGGTCTTGGCGATGGAGTACAGATCGTCCTCTTGGCCATTGAAGCCGTAGTTGAGCCATGAAGCCGTGGCGGCATCGGCTGTGGCGTAGGTGCCCACGTTATAGCTGGCGTTGCGCCAGAACGACCACAACGCGGAATCCAGGCCGAAGAGCGCCCCGGATGTCGGACTGCGGCGCACGAGGCCCTGAAGCCCCATGCAGACCTTGTTGCCGTGTCCTGTGCCATCTCCAAGAAGGGCCGCGTTGAGACCTTCCTCCATGGCCGCGACGGCATCCTCGGTCTGCTCGGCGATCACGTCAAGCGCCGGTCCCCAGGAATTGTTCTTGGCGACAATGAGGTCCATCAGCGGGATGATGATGCCTTGGGCGTAGTTCTTCCAGGTCGTGCTGAAGGGCACTCGGGTTTCCTGGAAGTCGGCGTGAAGCGTATCATTTCTCTCAAACCATTCCCCGGTTCGGCCACTGCGATACTTGGCATGGCGGAGAATGATCTCTCCGCCATCCTCGGTGACGCGATTTCTCGCGTTTAAGTAGCTGATCCAGGGATGGTCCCTGAGAAACTGTTCGTAAATGTTCTTAGACTCGTCCGTGAGACAGGACTGCGCCAGCGTGGTTAGTTCCAGGCTTAGCGAAGTACCGCTCTGGGTCCAGATCGAACTCATTAGGGTTATCCTCCCTTAATATTTTCTTTCAACTTGCCTTGCATCCGCTCGCGCAAGGAATCCCCGAATGTCTGAGGCTCCTCGTTTTCCTTCTTTGGCTTGGCTTCCACCTTCGGCGGGGGCTCGCTTCGCGCCGCCCTGCTGAGGCCGGACTGCTTGATGGCCGAGGTTTTGCGGGCCGCTTCCACCAGCACTTTTACCCTCGCCTGCACCTCGCGTTCCACGCGGGCATCGAAGTTCTCTTTCTTTTCCCGCGCCTCGATGTGCAGTGCCGCCGCAACGATGGGTAGATACTTGCCGTCGCGCTCCATGGCCAGTTCCGCCAGGAGAGGGTTTTCTTGAGCCACAGCCATACGTTCTTGAGGCGTAGTGGTGTTCCAGTCTTGGTAGCGCTGTTGAGCCCACAGCAGTGATTGGGTCTCGTTCTGCTGACGGGTCAAGGTGGCCAGCTTCTCGGCTTGAGCCTTGATGGTGGGATCCTCGTCAGGAATTTCGCCGTATTGCTCCTTGTACTTCTCATTCTGATCCTGGACCTTCTTGACGAGTTCCGTGGCCTGCGCCAGCGTGGACTGTAACGCCGTCTCCTTCTCGATCATGGTGCTCTCGTGTTGCTTTAATTCCTTAGCCCGCCGGTCGAAAAACGCATTGGCGGCCTCGAGCTTCTTTTGCAGCTCCTTGGAATTCACGCGCTCCATGTCGAGCTTCGCCAGAAACTCCGGGTCCTTGGCCAGTTGGTCAAACTCCTCGGCGGTGTAGGGCGTGGGCTGGGCTTTCGCCTCCTCTGCCCCTACCTTGGGGTCGGTGGCTTCCGGTGCGGGAGTCTTCGCGGGTGAAGCGGATGCTTTATCGTCCACCCCCTTCTCATCGGGGGGCTTGGATGCTTCTTCAATCTCTTGCAAACCACGCTCCCTCATGCGTTGCCGCAGGTCGTGGAGTGTGGGTTCTGATTTCTGTGCGTTTTCGCTCATGGTCATTCTCCTTTAGTGTTTGGGCATGTTCACAAGAGTGTGCGCAGCCTGGTTTGGATCATTAACGATTCTTTCAAATTCTTGCGTAGACTTCTCCCCAACCTGCATGGCAAGATGCCGGAACTCCTCGTCCTCGTCAAGACGCTTCTTGATCTGTATCCCGCGGTCCTTGAATTTCTTGCGGTCCAACTGATAGGGGCGGTGCTCGCCGGTATCAATCTGCCGGACGAACTCCCGGCCGGACATCTCCATCGTGGTGCCCTGGGGGCTGACGCTGGTGATCTGCCGGGCCACCCGGAGGTCGTGGTCGCTCTCGATGGGGCGCCCGAACTGCTTGCTGAGGATCTGCGCCCGCTTGCGGGTCAGCATTGAAAAGCTAGTCTGCGACGGCACCATGCGGGCGGTGTGCCCGCAGTCCTCGCAGGTGATGGCCATGGTCCGCTCGGAGTGGTCCATCAGCCGTTCCATTTTCAGGCCGCAACTCTGGCACTTGTACTCATAGATGGGCATACTTACTCTCCAATACTGATAAAAGTTTCATGTGCGCCTTCTTGAATTCATTAAATCCAAAACGCTTTATTTGGTTCTCATCAGATTCCTGGTTTTTCAATGCCCTGTAAAGTTCAAGCGCTTGAGATGGATAGATGGCAAATATAGTGATCCATCTATAAATGTTCATGGAAGCGATTGTGTTCTTCTTGCATCTCCAAATGAAAAGCAAAAACTTCCATCTTTTCATCACATGCCTCCGGGGCCACGCCCCATGTCCTGTTGGGCGAGTTCCGGCGTCTCGGTGCGTTGAGACCCGGCTCCCGCGGCCGACTGCGGGCCGGGGGCCTGGCCGCCCGAGCCCTTGAACTTGCCCTGCAATTCGGCGATGTCCGCCGGCCCGAGGTTGGCTTTAGCCAGCATCGTCGCCTTGCCAAGGATGACCTGCATCTCGTTTTGATCCACGTTGCCGTCCTGGAGGGACTGCATGATCTCCGTCAAGACCGCCTTGGCGAGTTCCGTGCGGCCGCTAAACACGGACTCAATCTCCGAGGGCTTCATGCCCTGGAGGAACATCAGGCGCTTCACCATGGGCGTCAGGTCGAGGTTGTTGGCCTGCGCGAAGGGGAAGATCGTCTTGATAGTATTGAGGATCTCCATGCTCATGCTCTGGCGGTCAATGACGCCCTTGATCCCGGGGTAGACCTCCACGGCAAAGCGACCCTTCTTGAGGATGCGCTTCTTCAGCGTGGACCACGCGGCCGGGCGTCCGATTTCGTACATCTGGACGACGGTCTCCTCCTCGAAGAGTTCCGCCATCATGATGAGCGACATTTCGGCGAAGCGCTTGGCGGCATTGATGACCTTCATGCCGATCTTCTGCGCGGAGGCGCCCATCATGCCCATCATGGCATTGGTTTCTGTGGCGCTTGAAGCCACAGGCAGACCCCCGCGACCAGCCGGCCCCATCCCGGAAGTCTGGTCGAAGTCGGCGTCAATGGCCCTGGAGATGTACTCGGTATCCGGTGGGCTTGAATTCTCCGGCAGGGGCATGATGAGGCGGCTGATGTCCCGGTTGGTGTCCATGGCGCCGAAGGCTTCGCCGTTGGCGAATACCACGCGGTTTTTCGGCGACCCCGCAATAGCCTTGGTCAGTTCTTCCTTGTTGAAAGCATCCGGGAGGGCCAAGAAGGCTCGCACCCGCTTCGTGGCGTCCTCCAGTTGGTTCTGGCGGAGCCTGATTTTCTGCTTCTGGAAGTCAATCCAGTTATCGATCTCGGGGTGCGGCGGCAGTTCCTCGTCATCCTCGTCGGTATAACTGAGCGGGACCATCGGAAACTTGAAGTGTTGGCTCTTGATCTGATAGTCCTCTTCAAGGCAGATTGCAAGCGTCATGTCCTCCATGTGGATTTTCTGCCGCAACGCGGCATCCCATATTTCCCAAATCTTTAAGCGATAGAAGCGCGGGTCAGCGGAGAGATTCTCATCCGAGTTCTCTTTACTGCCCAGGCTCCGCTTGGTGTGTGTGGGGACGACGTTCACGGGCTCGATCCAACCCACGCCGTCGTCGTCGGTGCGCTTGATGTTGTGTGCCTTCAGAATCTTGTCCTTCTTCTTGTACACTGCGTCATCCAACAAACCATCGTCAGCAAGGAACTCCTCGACCGTGATCCAATAGGCGGCGGCGATCCAGTGAATGTCGCTGAAGAGCCTTGCGTTGGGGTCGTAGAGCACGTCCTCGGTGCGGTGGAAAACCGGCTTGATGCGTTCCACAATGACCTCGCCGTCCTCGTTGGTGATGTACTCAATGTCGGCCTGAATCCAACCGTAACCCTTGCAAAATATCTGGGTGTCGGTCTTGTTGAGGATCTCCATAAACTCTTCGGTCTGGAGTTGCGAGTTCAGTAAGGCCGTGACGAGGGCATTGGTGTTGGGGTCGTTCTCGCCCACCACAGATGCCACAAAATCAAGGCTGGCGGGAATGGCCTGGGCGCGACGAATCTTGAGTTTCTGGTACACGGCCGGAATGTAGTACTTGTATGCCACGTTTCCCTTGAACTTCTTCTTGCCGTTGTAGAGCTTCACGTTCTCCGACCATCCCGCGGACATGGAGTCCATGGCGGATTTCGCCTCCTGGAGGCGGATCTTCCACTGCTTGGCGTGGCGGCTGTAGCTACCAGACCTGATCGACATCCGCCTGCTCCGTCATCTCGTCGTCGTCCTGCTTGTCTTCCTCGGGCTTGTCCTTTTGGTCGAAAAACATTTCGGCGCTCACCTGAAGTATCCCATCCTTGGCGGCCTGGATATATGCCTTGGTCTCCGCCTTGGCCTTTTCGATCTCGTCGGGCATGTAGCGCGTCATGCGTTCGACCATTACAATGCCATCAAGCAGATCATTATAAGAGGCCTTTGGGTAGTGCATGAATTCATCGCGGGCCTCGACTCGGATTTCTTCCGGGAGTTCCTTGAGAAACCACATACCCTTGCCCATCCAACGCGGTTGCAGGATTTTTTGCTGCTCGATCTTGTTGTGCTTGCGCTCGGGCTTTGACGTTATAATCGGCATGTAGACGCTATGCTCGCGGCAATAATCATCCAACATCTTTAAGATGAACTTCCCGAATGTTACGTCCTCAATGATGATGGCCCTCAAGTTGCTTTTGTGAATCTTCCACAAAAATACGATGCTGTTCAACACATCAACGGGCTGCATGGCCGGCTTCATGTAGCCATCCGTCAGCACCATATTCTTGCCCGAATGGTCCACGCCGAGGGCACCGATGAAGTCGCAAGAACGACTATACTTGTCCTCGGATGATCCTGCCGGATCATAGACTATGTACGTCCAACGAATGGGGAAGAGGTCCTTCTTCTCAACCTCCTGATAATGTTCATCTGCGAAGGTCTTAGTGGATTCCGCAACGGGCTGGAGTAAATACTCGGTTGCGAATTCTTGGTCTCCCCCGATTGTTTTTGAAAGTGAGTCTTTGATGTCGTTGATTTTTTCCTCGGAAAATTTCTCCGGGAAAAACAGGTCCTTCCATTTGCCGCGCTCGTACTCAACCCCAACGGCCTTGATGAAGAAAGAAAACTTCTGCGCGACATTCTTTATGATGTGCTGGTAGGCGTCGGCCCAATGCTTGAAGGTGCAGGTGATGCGCATCTGCCCGATGTCCTTATCCAGAACGCTAATAATTTCCTGATAGTGCTGAATGCCCCTTTGGATGCCAAGGTCTGTGCGGGTGTTCATTTTCGTGACCCAATCATCCGCTTCGATCCGCGTAAAGTGCAGGCCTGTGATTTCGCTCATTGTCGAGCGAATCATGAATGTGCCTTCCCGGCGAGTCTTGTTCTTGTGGTCCCACTGTTGGAGCACGACACAGCGCTTGAATGTCCAGGCCTCACGGTTGTAAAACGCACCGAACATTTCTATGAGTCTTTCATTATATCGTAATTGGTTTTGTACTGCTTCCAGGTGCAATGCCACCAACTCAATAGATGCGCTATCAAACAAGTGGCATCTGCCGTTGTCACCTTCATGAATCCCCTGGCATACGTCCCATATCGGAAAGCCGTTGACGCTTAACGTGCTTTTCCCAGAGTCCCGGCATACAGCCATGAGGCGCCATGGCAAGTAATCCGGCGAAGCCAAAAAGTCCGCCATATCCTTGTTTGGTTTTTCCTTGAGCCAGTGCATGTTCAGGATTTCAACACAGAACGCGAAAAAGTTCTCTCCGGTCGGCTTGAAATAAAAGGCCTTGTCCTTCTGATACTGGTGCTTCAGAATGATGGGCGCGGCCTGAACCTGCGGGAGGGCGCTCATTGTTCTTGCTCGACATCCGGGAGGTCTGGCATGGCCTCTGTCGCCGGCATCACTGGAATGAGGGTTTCGGGAGGCGGCACCCTTGGGGTACGCGGGTATCTCAGGTCGGCCTTTTGCGATACCGCCGCATCTTCCAAATCCAGGGCCATTTGCTCCCTGTACTTCGAGGGGTCGTAGTTTTCGGACGCCCCCTGGAGTGCCGCGGCGGGAGCCCGCATGGGCTGTTGCACCCGCCCGGGCGCCATCTCTATCCTCGCACCCTCCGGGACTCTGGTGACGTCCTCGCTGATGGGCAGAATCTTGTAATAGCTGTCCTCGGGCTGGAGGAAGATTTTCTGAATCTTCATGAAGGTCTTGCGCTTCCAGACCAGCGTCAGCCAGGAGCCATCCTGGTTGGCCTCGGTCACGTCCACCTCGTGGAAGCGATCCCCTTTGAAGATGCCGACGCGGATCTGGTAGTCCTCGTCGAGTTCGACCTTGCGGGGAGGCGGATCTATGGAGAATCCGCGGCGGGACCGCCGCTTGGGCGGTCCCGCCTTCTCTTGCCGCGTATAGCGCCTGGTGCGCTGGGGCTCGGATTCATCGGATTTAGGCACGTTTCGGCCCTCCCCAGACGGCCTTGATGAACTTCTTGAACTGGTACTCGCCGTCATGGTTCACGTCGCCCATGAAGACCGGGTGCAGGACGACGTTGTGCTTCGCGTTGAGGGCGTTGAGTTCCTCTTGGTACTGCTGGAGTACCTTCTGTTCCAGTTCCAATAACATCTTGGATGCCTGCTCCATCTCCGCTGTGGTGTCTGCGGCGGGGGGAGCGTCCTTGGCCGGCATCGCAAGGATGTCGGCTTCGGGGGTTTCGGGTGTCAGGTTTTTGTCGGTCATGGTCTTATCTCCTTTGGGTTATTTTGTTCTCTTGCGCAACTCAGCGAGTACCCACTCTTCTTTCTCTGTGCGGCCGGGTTTGGTCGCAAGCGCGGCGATGTGCGCCTCCCTGAGGTTCTTGAAAACTCGGCCGGGCTTCTTGCCCGAGGGCTTGATATCAATGGTCTTTTTAGTCATAGCAGTAGTTGAGGAACAGCACCTTGCCGCTGTAGTCGGTGAGGGGGACGAATTTCTTGGTCGCCGAGTAATCCTGGATGAAGTCGGTGTTCTCGGCAACCGCGACTGAAGTGTGGTTGTCCGCAGCGAGATCCCCAAACTGCCATGTGCCGCGCCACCCGCCGAGCAGGGGGACCTGAGTAAGCGCCGTGGTGTAGGTCTCGTCCCAGGCCGCGATGTTGTCCACGTTGACGTAGAACGCCTTGGCGGCTCCGGCGGCCGATAGGCTGAATCCAACGCGGTCAATGTCACCCTTCACAAAACCCGAGATGTCCATGGAGAGATACACCCAGGTGTTGGCCACCAGGGCGCCGAGGCTCAGTTCGTTGGTGGTGGTCCCGCCGGCGCCATCGTAGCAGTACAGAAGGATGTCGCCACCATCGAGAGCGATGCTCGGGCGAATCCAGAACCCCACACGGTCAATGTCGGTCCAGACGAAGGAAGCCGTCGGGAGGTAGCAGACATCGTTGTCGGCGGCTGTCCCACTGCAAGTGAACTTAAGTGACCCGGTGCCGACCTTGTAGGTCACGGCATCGTCGGCGATGTCCCAAAAAGTGTCGTGGGATTCGGTCCAAGCCGCGGCGTCGCCGGCTTCGCAATCCTCTACGATTAGGGCACCGGTGTCGGCGGTGGCGTTGATGATGTCGAGTTGAGTCTGCACGAGGCCCTGGACGGCGCCCGAGAAGGTCGCCGTGGTGCCGGTCTGGGCACCCGTGAGGGTGAGGCCCGCGTACTCCGGCGTTGCGGCAGCGCTGATGCCCTGGATTGTGTTGACCACGCCAACGGCGGCGCTGAAGTTGGTGGCGTTGAAGGCCGCGACGCCCTTGGTGGCCCCGTCGGCCACGGCATCGTCCGCCGTGATGTCGCCCGCGGCGCTGAGGTTCATAGCCCCGGAGGCGGAGACCGCAACCGTGCCGGAGGCATCCGGGAAGGCAATGTTCTTGTCTGCCGCCGTAGCAGTGCCGGTGACGTTGATAAGGAAGGCGTTGGCGGCGTTGGCGATCTTCAGGAGGCCGGCGGCAGAAGACGCAGTGCCGAGGAGCAACCCGCCGGCAGCGGAGACGTTGAGGGCCGCGAAGGCGGCGGTTGCGGAATCAGACGAGAGATCCTGGTTGATGACGCTATCCAGCTCCACGTCGAGCGATCCGCTCATCGTCAGGGACTCCGAGGCGGCGGTGGGGGTGATGATGCTGAGGATGCGCGTCGGCGCGGCGGAACTCGTGAGTTCCCAACCCGTGCGGCCCGCGTTCTGCTTCCAGTAGGCGGTGATGGCAGCGTTCTCCTCGATCAGAATGCCACACCCTCCGCCGGAACCGGCCAAACCGCCGTCGTTGAACGTGGCGGTTTTGTCTGAGATCAATAGGTCCGTGACGCTGATCTGGTTGATGCCTCCATAGAAGCTCCACTTGGGGTCGTTCTTGGCGTCGAAGGAAGCAATACAAACCTGCGAATTATTTATTGGAACGTACAGTTCAACTTTGCCGTACTCAGCGCCATTAGTCACATCCGTCAGCGTGTACCGCCAAGTAGCCGTAGTCGCTGCGTTCCCTGCGGCGTTTTCCACCTTGAACACTTCATCTATGCCTATTCCGACTACAGCCGCTCCGGTTGTATTCCGTTGATGGACAAGAATTTCCTCGGCACTGTTGGCATTCGTTGAATTGTAATAGCTTTTCAAAACGCCAAGATTTGTCAATCTAAGGCGTTCCGCAAAAGAGGCGACACCAGTAACGGAAGACACGGGATAAAAAACAATGTCTGCGCCCATGGTTGCGACGACCGTATCTGTGTATATTGCGTCTATTCTCGCAATTTCAGATTCAGTCCCGCTTGCATTCTCCGCGAAGAAACTGTAGCCAGTCCCAAAGCCTGCCGCGGCCAATCCGGTCGTGGTGTGGACGCTCATGATGGGCCTGACAACATCGTTTGTTCCAGCATCCAACGTGTTTGCTTCATATTCCTTACACTTCAACTTCCCGTCGTATCCACCAGCGCTGGCTCCAACATGCAGCGCACCGGCAGCGCCCCGAGTGAAATATGTATCAGCTCCGACCTTGAGCCCCCCAGCGGCACCGGACGCAAGACTGAGAAGGCCGCCCACACTGGCGTTAGCACTTAGTGTGGCGTCTCCTGTAACTCCAAGCGTGGTGCCTACAGTGGCCGCCCCGGTCACGTCCAGCGTGGTGCCGATGGTCGCGGCGCCGGTTGTGGTGAGCGACGCCATACTCATGCCGACGGAGGCCACGACGTTGGCGGCAGACACATCCCCGACGATGGTGGCGTTGACATCCACCGTCAACGAGGACTGCAAGTGCAGCGACGCGAAGGTCGGGGACACCTGCCCCGCCTGGTACAGCAGGTACGATCGAATCCGCGATTTGTAGAATGACATAAACCCTCCTTAGGCCGTTTGTGCTGCGGCAACTACCGGCTGCCGGCTGATGGCCTCGGAGGTGGAACCATGGCTATGCACAGAGTACCGGGTTGTTGCCATTAGCTCGTTGGTGCCGTAAACCGACGGTAGTAAACGAGGACGCGAATTTTCCCTGTAGTCGCTCCGGGGTCGCCGTCAAACGTCAGCCGCACTTTGGCTGTAGCCGCCTGTACTGGACCAGGGGAAAGGGCGGCAGGGTCTAAATGCGCCATGCCGTAAATTTGCGTACCCTGCGCACCTGATGCTCCGCCAGAATAAAACCGTTGGGTGGCGGCAGGGGTCCCTACGTCCTGTAAAACCTTGCCGCCTGGAATCACTGTATTGATTCTGCACAGAACGGCTTCAATCATGCTGTTGTTTGGGAGGTCTATGGCTGTGTCCGCAAAGGCCGCCCCGCTCGGAGAATCTACGACCTGCTGCACCCATCCGATCTTGTACAAATCACCATAGCCAATATTTATGTTGTAGGCATACCCTGTATTGAATCCTGTCGTAATCACGTTACCGAATGTCTGCCCACCATTTTGAAAGTACAGGGATCCAAGGGTGGCGTTTATGATGCCACCGCTTGCACCCGTCAGCGCCAGATTGGACGTAGTGATAATGCCAGTAGAATCGAACTTCGTAGAATATACGCCATTCACGGACACTCCAATAGAATCATCCGCATAGAGATAAAACCCGGTGTTGGCTGAGGCCCCGGTAAAGCGCAATGATGGCGCGGCGGCAGTGCCGCCCGCGAGCTGGATGGTGTTCGGACCCAAGAGGGAAACGCCGGAGGGATAGGTGTAGGACCCGCCGTCAATCAGACCTACGGGTAGCCACGCGGGGATAAAGCTATTGCTCACGTTGCGCCCCCGTGAAGTAGCCCAACTCGTAGGCCGTGGTGGCCCCGGAGGGCAGGAATGTCACACTGAGCCGGTTGCACGCCACGACTTGCAACGGGTAGCGGTGGGACCACACGGTTGCACTGGCGGCGGAAGTCAGTGTGGATCCTGCCGCTGCCAAGGTCTGAACCGGTCCCTTGCGCCAAGAATTGTCGGGGAGATGAGTGTCCTCGGTGTAGGTGAGGGTCTGTGTTACCGCTCCACCGTGTGTACAGTAGACGTACAACCCCAGCACTTCGGCGGTGTCAACGGCAAAACTGACCGTTACACCAGCCGCGGCGTTGACGCCTGTAGCGAGACGGACATATTTCCCGTTGAACATTCTTAGGCTCCGTTGGGCTTGGCGACCAAGGGCCGCCAGCCGGCCTTGTGGCCGGCGTCAGCGCCCACGATGGCCAGGATGATGAGGCCAACGTCGCGCACACTTAAACCGTCGCCGCCGTACAGGGCAATGCCGGAGAGAATGCCAGCGCAGACGTTGATGATGATGGGGATGAACGGCACAAGGAACCCGAGCTTCACAGCCTTGAGGATGAACACCACCCAAGGCAGTTCAAAGAAGAGCTTGATCTTTTGGACGAAAACACCCAAGGCGCCCATGTGGGCCGCGGCGATAACAATGTAGTCCAGCCAATTTTCCATGATGTCCTCCTTACCGGCAGTCCAGTTGGACGAAATAACGTCCACCCTGTTTCTTCCACCCCTTACCAGTCCACGTACTACCCTCACGGGTGGTTTTATCCTTATCAATCCAAAAAACAAATATTGGCTTTTGTGTGGCATCCCTTACGGTGAAACGTGTCTGCACGATCACTGGCTTATCTTGTCCATCTACACGCTCGGTAATGTCATATTCGGACGCCCAACGAACATAATGATCTTGTGTGCCAACAACATAATCCCCATAATAGCCGACATACATGCCCGGGTATTCGACCATTGTCTCCCAGCCCAATACCCCATCAGCGACCAGTTCAGCATCATAAAAATTGTCTTTGACGGGCAACGGATCGGGCTTGGTGGGATCGTCGTCAAGAAAACACGCGACGGCGAAGATCGTCAACAGAGCCAGCAAAAAGATTCCTAAAATTTTCACGGTAGACCTCCTGGGTCAGATGCCGCCGCGGGATCCGCCGGGCGGGTGTGGGCCTTAATCTCCGTGACCACCAAGGAGGTTGACCAGCGCTTTTGGCGCTCAGGCCCGTGCCATTTCTTCGACAGTTCCCCTGCCACTTCCAGGTAATCGCCTTCCAAAAGTTTCTGGCCCAGCTTCCAGTCGTAGAGAACGCAGGGCCAAAACAGCAACACGGGCAGGCCCTTGGACCTCCCGAGCGTGTGGGGGGACGACAGCGTGAATCGCCAAAAAGCCTTCTCTTCATCGTCCCTGGGCACAACCACGGACTGTAGTTTAAAGATTTCGCCGTCTGCAATGCAGTAGACTGGCATCCCCTACAATATGGGCAATCTACAGTAGATTGTCAAGCAAAATGCCCCACTACTCCAACATCCCCTTGACAAAGCCCACATCTTGGCCTAAACTATAGGCATGAATGACCAAAACCGGACTACCTCAGTGTGCGCAGCCTCGTTGGGATCATCCACGATTCTTTCAAAAGTGCCGTTCAACCCAATAACGGACTTCGTTACCATGGAGTACGCGCTCCAGCACTACGCCGACCATCAGCCGCTGATGCTCACCGGCCGCATCCAGTATTTCCCGAGCGTCCTGAGTCGGGTGACGCGCTTCAAGGAGTGCGTTTTCCCATCCATGGGCATCTTTTGGAAGAATGTCGTCTTTGAGGACTGCATTTTCCCAGGAGGAATCTTGCACTTCACGGACTGCACCCTCAAAAATTGTTCGTTCAAGCCCGCGGAGGACGTGGAAAACGCACTTCTCTTTGATGGCGGGCAACTGCAACATGTCGGACTCTCAGGTGTGTGGGATTGTGTGGTATTTTTCCCAAATTACACCGTGGACTGCGTCTTCGAGGGCGACTTTTTCGCCCACGATCTTCGCCTGCGTATTCACTGTGGAAGTTTCGGCGGCGTTCAGCCAGAGGGTGATGTCCTCTTCAAACTCCTCGCCGGCATGTTCTACCAGAACGCGGCGCCCATCGAAAACATGGATCTCGGAGAAAGCGCCATGGACGCCTACAGGGCCGCCCGGCGCGAAATCAAGAAACTCTTGGTGGCCAGGGAGGGCAAAGAACGATGAAATTCCCCAAGACCCGCCGCGGCACCCAGTTCCGACCGGTGTGTCCAGACTGCAAAAAGACACTCAAGATCACCGGCATTTACCGCTTTGAACCCCCCGCGAAGAAGAAGAACATCATTGGACTCTCAATCCGCAACCACCATTGCCCACTGTGCCATCGAAACTGCGCCGAGATCGGCATCGTGACGCCGTTCCGAAGTCTCGATGGCCTCAACATTGACGAAATCATGTAGGAGTACTCATGCCCGTAGAGAAAGTTCGACCAATCTCACACTCATTCAAGGAAAATGATGGACACTACAAGCAACGTACGGTCGGCACCGCGTTCTTCTACCCCGACCGGATATCCATCCTCATTGACCCAGGAATGGCCGTTTCAAGTGTGCAGGACTCCTTTATCACCATCTGGTTTGAGGACAAGAAGGAGAAGGAGCGGTGATCGCCAAGTTCAACGCTCAGCAGAAGGATACCCTCGGGAAGTTCCTTGGTCATCCTGCCGTGACGGTGCTGGACGCTTCCGGTCTCGTCTATGACAGCGCCCGTGGGCGGGACGGCGGGCCCGGGAAGCTGCACCTGGCCGTTCCCGACAACATCGTGAAGAACCTCCGCGGGGATCCCGGACGCCGGGACAAGATCATCCTGGTTCACGTCGAGCATTGGATGGTCTCCAGCCTCCAGTCTGGCATCCTGCCGGCTGGTACGATCATAAAACCATGATTTTCGCCCCGTGCGGCGTGGAAGGACACGCTGTTAGGCTACCGCCGGTGCGAGTATGTAGCCTTCCGTCTATTAGGCGGAGAAGCGAGCACTGGAAACAGTGTATCCCGGCAGCCGGTATCAATTCCGGCCACGGGGCGATTGTAGTTTGGGGCGCGGGAAATCAGGACCGATTGGCGGAACATATGGCGGCAGAGACGCCTTCATGCCGCATGCCGCCGTCAATGGGATTCCTGGCCCGCGCCCCGTTTTCTAATCTGAAAGGAGGAGAGTTATGAAAGACAGTTTCCAAATTACCGCAGGCATTGATATGCAATTCCCATGCTCGATCTGTAATAACGCCAAGGAGCGGGCGCAATGGTGCGCGGATAATTGCACATGGTACAAGGGCGTGTGGCATCCGGGCGACCCCCTGGGGGAGCCGGAGAAATGACTGGAGGTGAGCTATGAATAAAAAATGGTATTGCTCTTGTGGCGCAACGTGGTGCATATCGTGTGCAACCGCCGCAGAGATCGCGCCTTTGGAGGCCGAATGGAAATCCGCGCACAGCGGACCGGGGCACATCCCGTCTAACGCAAACTTCTGTGCACAAGTGAGGGCGCGTTCTGAGCGTAAAAAATCCCAATACGGGACGCGGGGCTTCGGGATGCACCGCCGCAATCCCGTATGACGCGCCTCCTCCTCGCCGCCCTGCTGTTCGCGCCCTGCATCGCCTGGGCACCGGGCAGTCGTCCGGTAATCCCGGACGGCTGGGGGACCCCATGGCGGCCCCCGGTAGCCGAGAGCGGCATCGCCTCATGGTACGGAGCGTGGCATCACGGACGCTTGACCTCCTCGGGGGAGCCGTTCGACATGCACGCCATGACCGCCGCGTCAAGGACGTTGCCCATGGGGTCCGTCGTGGAGGTGGTCTGCGAGGCCACGGGGCGGGCCGTGGTGGTCGAAATCACGGATCGTGGCCCCTACATCGCGGGCCGGGTCCTGGACCTGTCCTACGCGGCGGCGGTGGCCCTGGGGATGGTCTCAGCGGGTGTAGCTGATGTGCGGATTTACAAATCAAAGGAGGTGGCACCGTGAGCGAACTGGAGAAGGCAATCACAAAGATTGAGGACGACGCCCGCTACACCGCCACGCTGATCCCATACGATGCGGCGGGGAACTTGGCGGCCTCCTGGACGGTGTGAAGCATGAGGCGTTCCCGATTGCACGGGGGGGGCATGATGGCGCCTAATATCCGCTTGACAAGCCCGGCGGAAGGGTTTAGGATGGGAGCGTCATGAAAATAGCATTATCCCATCCATGCCATTTCAGATTGCGCCTCCCAGGGGAAGATCGTCTCTTGGCCGCCCGGCCACGATGCTGTTTTCATGACACCCTGGGGGGCGCATTTTTTAGGAGGTAGAATGGGCAGGCCCAACCTACGGCTGCACCGAAAATTTAGCCGCCTCGTTCGGATGCTCCGATTGCCAGAGCCGTTCATCCGGGGATATTTGGAATATCTATGGGAGCCATCGTATGAAAGCGGCGATGCCCTCATAGGCGACGCCGTGGACGTTGAAGCCCGTTGCCAGTGGCAAGGAGGCCCTGGCGAACTTGCCGAAGCCCTGGCGTCCTGTGGCGGGGTCGGACAGCCCGGATTCATCGAAAAGGCAGACTCCGGGCTATACCAAATCCACGACCTTTATGATCATGCGCCTGATTATGTGCGGAAAAGGATGGAGCGGGAATTCGAGCGACAAGCCCGAGGGGAGACGATATCCGATCTACGGCGAGCAGCCGCAAAGGCCATGCACGAGCGGCGCAAACAGAAGCACACTACTGCAATTGATATGCAAACGGCTGCAAGTGGCAATCATTTGCATGCAACGGGGATAACCCCCGCTCCCGCTCCCGCTCCCGCTCCCGCTCCCGCTCCCGCTCTAAAAGAAAAGAAGCAGAAGCAAGGGGATTTCATCCCGCCAACCGCCGCCGAGGTTCAGTCATACCTGGACGAAATCGGGGAGAGGCGTTTCGATAGTGAGGCCTTTGTGGATGCCTACGCGCAAGGCTGGGAACTGAAAAAAGGGAAACCGATCAAAGACTGGAAAGCCGTGGTCCGGACCTGGCGACGCTTCCGGGACAAGGACGGGGAGGAAAACCCACCCCCACCCGCCCCACCCTGCGAAAACATCCCCGCCCTCTTTGAGGAGTGGAAGGACCGCAAGTACCCCACGCCGGGGGACTGCATCCGCGCCGGGGGATTCGATGCCATGCGGGCGGAGTTCGAGCGGGAGCGCATGGAGGGCCGGGGGTGAAGGTCCTTTACGACCCCGCCGCCGAGCGGGCGGTCCTGGGTTCCATCCTGGCCGAGCCTTCCTGCCTCTACCGCGTCATTGCGGAGTTGAGGCCGGAAGATTTTTACCTCGCAATTCACCAACGCATCTATGCCGCCATGCTTTTCTTGGCGGAGGCGGGGACGGCGATTGACCTGACCGTCCTTGGAGCCGGGCTTACGGATCAAGGGGACATCATGAGCCTCGCCGCGTTGGCCGACGGCATGGCGGATTTTTTACACGTCGAAAACTATGCGGCCATCGTGCGGAAATTCGCGGTCCTGAGAGGAGTGCTGGACGCCGCCGGTGGGGCCATTAAGGCCGCGAATGCCGCCGGCGCAGATCCTGCTGCCGTGTTGGATGCCCTCGATGCCGGAGTCACGGCCCTTGCCGGTCGCTCCCGCCATGGCGGCTTCCATGACGGCGCGGTCTTGAGGGAAACTATCACGCGGGAGCTCGAGGAGACGCCCCGTGGGACGGGCCCAAATGCGATTTATACCGGGTTCCGCGCCGTGGATGAACTCCTGGTTGGCATGCGGCCGGGGAATCTGTGCTACCTCGCCGGCAGGACCGGGATGGGAAAAACCGCCCTGGCCGTGGCGATTGCGATGAATCTGTCAAAGGTGCGGAAGCGCGTGGGGTTCATGAGTTTGGAAATGAGCGCAAAGGAGCTGGTCCTGCGGATGATCTGCGTTTCCTGCGGTATCAATCTCCAAGCGGCATTGAAACACAATCTCTCAACGGACGAAATGGCGGCGCTTGGCATCGAGGACACCACAAAAGAATTTCCGGTCATGATTGACCATACGCCTTCCATGACTGCACTGGACGTGCGGGGGAAATGCCGTCGTCTAAAAATGGAGCAGGGGCTGGACGTGATAATCGTTGACCACGTTCACCTCATGCGGTCCGTGCGAGCGAGGCAGAACAGGAATGATGAACTTGGGGAAATCAGCAGAGGGTTGAAACTCACTGCCAAAGAATTGAACTGCCCTGTCATCGCCGTTGCGCAACTCAACAGGGACGTGGAACACAAGGACAGAAAATCCAAGCGCCCCAAAATGTCTGACCTGCGTGAGAGCGGAAACCTGGAACAGGATGCGGACCTTATCATCCTCCTCTACAGGCAGGACTACTATGAACAGGACAGAAGCAAACACGACGGCAACGCGGAGATCATCATAGCGAAACAGCGGCAGGGGCCGACGGGGATAGCGACGTTAAAATTCTACAAGAACATGACGAAATTTTCGGACTATTAGGAGGGACTATGACGGATAAGAAACTTCTTCTCTTGTGCCAGATGATTAAACAATCAGATGCCTTATTGAGAGTGGCACTCGTGACGGTAAAAGATCAAGGACGGGACAAACTTATTGAGTTGGCCTTTGATGCGCTTGAACGTGTGGTTGCGCATCGTGAACGCCGCGACGCCGCGGCGGGCAAGGAGGAGTAAATGGACCACAAACAATTCGTAACCTGGTTGCAAAAGCATCACGCCTGTGACCCTGCGATTGAATGGGTTATAGAACGCGGCTATGACCTGTCTACGGTTTGGATAAAATGTGAGCGTGGGGATTGGCTCCTGTGGTTGGCCGTACGTTTGAAAACGGATCACAAAAAAATAGTGCGGGCGGCATGCAAGTGCGCCCGCCTCGCCCTACCCTATTTGCCCAAGGGCGAAACGATGCCGTTAAATTGCATCCGCACAACGGAACGGTGGACGGTCGGAAAAGCGACGATTGAGGAGGTGCTGGCCGCCGCCGCCGCCACCTACGCCGCCGCCGCCGCCACCTACGCCGCCGCCGCCGCCGCCGACGCCGCCGCCGCCGCCGCCGCCGCCACCTACGCCACCGCCGCCGCCGCCACCTACGCCACCGCCGCCGCCGCTGTCGCCGCCGCTGCCGCTGCCGCTGCCGCCGACGCCGCCACCGACGCCGCCACCTACGCCGCCGCCGCCGACGCCGCCGCCGCCGCCGCCGCCGCCGCCACCTACGCCACCGCCGCCACCACCGCCACCGCCACCGCCGCCGCCGCCGCCGCCGACGCCGCCGCCGCCGCCGCCAGGGTTGAAATGCATCGCCGTTGCGCCAACGCAATCCGGCGTGTTATCCCGACAATCGCGGCGGGCAAGGAGGAGTGAAATGCCGGAGCTAATCATTTTCGCCATTGGCTTCATCTGCGGCGCTGCCGCGCTTGCGCTCGGGCTCATCCTGCGCGGCGACTACCGCCGTCGCCAGTACCCGCGTCCGCTGTGCACGCGGTTGCACGTCGAGGGGGAGGTGCCCTGTGGAACTCCGGATCGTGATTGACCGCGCCCCCGCAACGCGGAGGGCTCGCGTCCTGGGCAGGATTGCATGGGGGCTCGTCACCCTCATGGGCTTGATCTGCGGGGCGCTGGCATGGGGGGCGTTCAGGTGAAAATTCCCGTAGGCATGATTTTCTCCATGCTGAAAAACCTTAACGCCTCATGGGAACAAGAATACAAATTCCATGCCGCGCGCCGTTGGCGATTCGACTATGCGCTCCCCCCATGGAAAATCGCAATCGAAATTCAGGGCTCAATCTGGAGCCGCGCCCGAAGCGGGCATCAAGGCAAGGGCCACTACCGCGACATGGAGAAAATGAACGCGGCTCAGGAGTTAGGCTGGCGCGTGTTCCAGTTTGCGCCCGAACAGGCGGATGAAATGTTCGCCCTATTGAGGAGGATCGTATGACTAAGCAAAACGAGCAAGGCTATTGGGAACTGGTATCACCACTGCCGGATTGTCCGGTGGGGACGAAAGGAATTTTGCGAAACATGTCAAATAACGCGCAATGGTGGGAATTTTTATCTCCGGAAATACCAGAGTTTGCAACTCGCCGAACATGCCACAGGCATTCAACATACGTTATGGAGCGTAACCCCGACATCTTCCGCTGGGTGCCGGAGCCAGAGCAGGAAAGTCCCGCACGGTGCGAGAATTGCAGGAGCGCCATAGTGAACCTTACCGTCATGCCCGATGGAAAAATACTGTGTGATGACTGCAAAAAGCCGAAGTCGGCGGAATCTACTTTTCATTGCGACGGTTGCGACAGAACGTTTGCCTTCACAGGGACGTTTACCCATGTGCGCTATCCGGTGCCGGAGCCGGTGAAGGTGTGGCCGCAGGCGGCCACAGTACAAATATCATTCGGGAATGTGGGAGAGACTTTCGGCAAATGGTATCTGACAATCCCGTGTGCTTCGGAGCGAGAAGCGAGACGGTCGCTGGATCTTATCCACGCCGCCCTCCAAGCCCTCGGGGATGGGGAGGCGATTTGTAGCATGCATGAGTTCACCACTAAACACGGGGAGATTGAATATTACAAAACCATCGCCCGCCCCGACGGGAGCAAGCCGTGAACGACAAAAAATTACAGGAAGCCATCCATGAGGCCAAGCGCTTTTTGAAGCGCGCCGAAATCGCCTTGGCGAAAATGAAAACTGATCCGATGGCAAGTTACCGTTGCACAGAGGCGGCAACCGCCGAACGCGCATCATTGGACCTGTCCAGATGTCTCGCGGAATTGAGGCGGCCATGAAGCCCACTCAACGCCCATGCTCGGAATGCAGATTCTACAGCCCGGGCACGCGGGTATGCCGCCGCATAAATGCCTGCGTGGAACCGCAGTGGACGGGATGCAACCAGCATGAGGAGGTGCCGCATGAGTAGTGAACGCATGGGAAAAATATGCGGACTTGCAATTTGTGGATTGTTGACAGATGGAGTGCATCATAAGCAATGGTTCTTGGAGCAAATCTTGGGGGCAACCGGCGCAAAATTAGAAGATGCGATAACCAAACTGGCCGCAGAAGGTTATGACTTTGAACCGGGGATAGCGCCATGAAGCGCCTCACCCTCGCCCTGCTGTGCATCGCCCTCTGCGGATGCTCCACGCTCCGCCGCGCCGTATGCCCGCCCGCGCATGTCAGCCGCGTGGTAGAGACAGAGCATAGCTGGATTGTCACACTGGAGGCGGAGTGCAAAACCAAAACCCAGGAGGTGCCGAAATGAACCTGTACGAGGCAATGGAAAGCGTAAGCGAGCAAACCGCCGGAAGCATGTGGTGCTATTGCCCAGAGTGCGGCAAGAAAATGGACAAGTACGCCCAAGTATGGAAATACATAGACAGTAAAATCGTATGGCCCAAATGCAAAGAATGTGAGGCGCCAAAGTGAACCACACCGTCAGTTTCGAGATGGCGAAGCGGCTTAAAGAGGCGGGGTGGCCGCAAAGGGAAAGCGCGACTTCAATATTCCCCATGTATGACAGCAATCAGTCTTTGATTACCAGATTTACGGCCCACCCCCTACACCCCCCATTCTATTCCGCCCCCATCCTCACCGAACTGCTGGAGGCGCTCCGCAATGTTCACATCGAAGGCCAAGAGGGTATTGAATATACAACAAGCATGAGTTTGCTGGCATGGGACGGCAATCCCTGTGACACTGTGGCCAAATGGTGGCTGTGGTGCAAATAGAAGGGATACCTGAAATGAGCGAAAAGCAAAAAGACCTCTTCGGCCCCCTGCCCTCCATGATCTGCTACTGCGCCTTCGTCGCCATGCGCCCCGACGTGGACTCCGGCGGTAACCCCGTATGACTCTGCCCCAGATGCGGGGATGAATGCCCGCGCAAGGAGAAGCCATGACCCTACGCTGGATCAAATGCTGCGACGACTTCTACCCCATCATGCAGAAAATGGACGAGGCCTTTACCAAAGCCGGCTTCATCCCCGCCAAGCCCATCTCCCACTGCCCCTTCTGTGGGCACCCCATCACCGTCGAAGGCGAGCCCGACACGCCCTTCCCAAGCCACGAAGGCGCAATCACCAACCTCAACTGAAAGGAATCACAATCGAAAGGAGACGCCATGACCAAAGGCATCGTCAAAACACGCAACGGCCAAAAACACGACTGCTCCGAACGTTGCTACGCCTCCATGTTCGGCGGCGACTACTACTACCGCACCGGCCGCCGCTCCTACTGCCTCTCCTGTGCCGTCCGGAGGGGCCTCGTCGTCATCCAAAAGCGAGGAAAGCCGGAGTTCTGGTGGAGATCATACTCCGTCAAAGACAACTACCCCAAAACAAAAGGAGTACCACCATGTTCAACGAAGAAGTCCTCGAAAAAGTAGCCCGACGCTTCTGTGAACTCAAGGGATGGCACCCCGCGCGAGTGATCCCATGGGCATTCGGCCCCAACGGGTACACCACCAATTTGAACGCCGCGACTAGGCGCCCGCCTTCTTTCGCAAAAATTCTCAAAAATGAGAAGAAATCCGAAGACGGAGGGTCAATATGGGTAGTGGTCCCCCTGCGGTGGGAAGGGTGCTGGGGGGGGGCATGGGGGTCGGCGTGCGCTTTCGTCCGCCCGCCGCGTCTATGCCCTGTCCGCCCTGCCGTGCCCATCGCCCTGCTGGCGCATTGCCATCACCTGCCCTCCATCGCCCACTCCCGAGGGTAGGAACAGCAGGAGGCGCGGAGATCGTTGATCCTGGGGCGCCCTACGCGGTCAGCCCCTGCGCGCCCCTGATCCCGCTTTACATAACGGCTCTTATCGGACATTACCACATGGCGATGACAACTTACCCCTGCAACACCAGTCGAGCGTGTCCTCACTCTATGCGCCTCGCGGTATGATACCAGGATTATGTAAAATTATTGGGCCGAATCTACAGCGAAACATAGGCGAAAATGTCGGCATGCCGACAATGGTTGGGGCATTTGACCCAATCGCGGCGCCGCGATGACGAAACGCGCGACTCCTTATCCCCATATTCAATTAATTGAACAAGATATTCAAAGCATTGAATACAGCAAGAAGTAGAAAAGGGCAGACAGAGGGACAGACACTAACACACATCCCCCTCCTTAATCTATAGATGCAGTGAGACGGGCGGCATGAATAGGACCTGGTGCGATCAATATATTACTACTTGGGGAAATCTACAGCAGATTCGCTTTTACTTTCGCCTAATTATCGGCATGCTTAAGTGCCTTTATTCCCGGCACTATAGATGGGAGGCGCGACTACTTGCAACATTTCGGCATTGTAGAATTAAAAGTGCATACTATTGGTATGAGACACAGCACGAGCACATCCGCGACACAGCATACGTTCCGTCTATAAGCCCTCACCCCCACAGGGGGAGGCAGGATTGAGCGGCCGTGCTGAAGTTGGCAAACCCTGACCGGGCAACCGGCAGGCCCTAATAATAGGAGGCACCAAATGAAAAAGCATCGCTTCGACCGAGACACCCAAACCGCCAGAATGGGGGACTTACTCCCCGCCCTGGCCCAAGTCACGCCGGAACCGCTCCCCCTGTTTGGGGGACAGCTCCAGACGGAGGAGCAGGCGCTAACCGTATGCCGTGCGGCCCGCGTGGAGATCAGCGAGGAGGAGGGGAAATTTCACTTCGCGACCCTGTGCGGTGGGGTTGACCTGGGAGGCTCAAAATGACCAGAATATATAGGATGCACATCCCTTTCCCGAGCCTGAAATCCCCGGACGGGCAATGGCGGGATTACGAAATTCGCGATGACGGGATCTCGATTACCGCCCCCTCCGATTGGCCAGCCGGAGGCAGTCGCCGGATAATCGCCCCCTCCGGGGACTGGGAGCACGCAGAGCGCCGGATGAAATCCCTCGAATTCCCCTATTGGATCGGGGGATGTGGGTATTGCGGCACGCCGGATATGATCCGCTGTATTCTCCCGGCGGGGGGCGCAAAATGAACGCCACCGCCCTGCAAATGCTCACGACCGGCCCCTGCACACAGTCAACGGCCGACCTAATCGCCGCAACCTTGGGGGGTAGTGGCGCCGCTTGGCGGACCGCGCAAACTGTCCACGAGATGCCATCGGACGCATGGGGCTCGTACGACGGCCTTCTATCCGCAGGGGTTCCGCCCCTGCACGCCGAACGCATCGCCGCCGCCGTGGAATTGGGACGCCGAACGGCCGCCCCCAAACCCGGCGGGGATCTGCTACACAACCAGAAAGCCGCTGGAGACTACCTCCAAGCGGCCCTTGCCAACGAGCGGCAGGAGCTTCTGGGCGTCCTCCTCCTCGACGAGCGCAACCGCCTAATCCGCGATTGGAGACCCTACCGGGGCACCTCCAATTATGCCGCCGTGGAGCCGCGGGAGATTTTCGGCCCTGCACTCGTAAGCAAGGCCGCTAAGCTCATTCTCTACCACAATCACCCGTCCGGCGCCCCCTCCCCCTCGGCCGAAGATGACGCCTACACAGCCAAGATGAAGGATCTCGGCGCCCGCCTGCAAGTGCCCGTAGTGGATCACATCGTCGTGGGATCCGAGGGCTGGTTTTCCTATGCGGAACGGAGGAGACTATGAACGCCCATACACCCGGACCCTGGACCTGTACCGCCGATGGATACGCGGAAGGCCGTGGGGCATTCCACTTCCTGGTATCCGGCCCGCATTTCAGGCCCGGAAAAAAAGCTGATGCAGTGTACGACTCCCGCCTGATAGCCGCCGCCCCGGACCTGCTGGCCGCCCTGGAAAATGCCTTACGGGCATTGGAGGCACATATCAACGCCGTTGCCAAGCAGAACGGGGTAAACTCGGCCGATCTTTGCCCCTGCATGGTGGTGGAAATCGCGCAAGCTCGATCCGCCATCGCCAAGGCCGAGGGGAGGACAGCATGATACTCCTCCACAATTTCTTCCACGGCACCACCTACACCCTGCGATGCTCCCCCGCCAAGCTGCAAACCCTCCTCCTATTGGAGGGGGAGGGGAAGCGGCAAAGGGCGCTTGACCGCGCACGGCGCGCCCTTTGCCCCTATGGCCCCCTCGATTGCCGCTGTGGGGACAACCTGAACGCCCGGAGCGGGGACCTGAGCCGCTCCGAGTACGCCTACCAGACCCGCGCCGGCCGCCAGCACCTCGACGCTGAAGCCGCCACCGAACTGCAATTAGAAGGAGGACGCCATGCCTAAACCGACCCGCGCCAAGCGCGCCGAACTCTTGGACTTCATCGAAACACTACAGAACTATCTCGCCACGGCTACCTATTTTATCGACCAGCAGACCGGGGAAATCTGGGTCGATATCCCCTTCCACTACCAACCCTTCTGGGATGCAGTCTCAAAGAAGCGCACAACACGGCGGAGGGGGGGCTGGAGGAGAGCCACGGCGGGGACGACCCGGCCGAATGCTCCTACTGCCAAGCCCTCGACGCCTCCTGGGCAATACTCGAGGCCGAAGGGAGGGAATGACCATGACACTGTACGACCGCATAAAAGCCACCGGTGCCAAGCTGGACCACCACGAAAGCGACCTCTACTTTGAGGCCACACCGGAAGCACGCCGCATCATGGCCGAGGAAATGACCCGGCAACCGTTCGTGGGTGACGCTGTGACCCGCCGCACCTGGTCCGCCGTCCGGGAGGGCCTCCGGCTCCTCCTGGGCGGCCTCGCCCTGCTGGTGGTCGGTTGGCTGATCACGTGCGGGATGTTCCTGCTCTAAAATAAAAAAAGGAGACCGGCCATGAAAAGAATCGAGGAAACGAGGGCAGTAAAATCAGGACTAAAGGCGGCTGGAATTATCGCCAATGTAAAACATGGCAAGGGGACCGCCTCCGCATGGCTCCATGTGCATGTTTACAAAGATCCTGAATTTCAGGAGGGCAGCGAAAATTATGCCAGAATTTGGAGAATGGCCGCAAAGTTTGCAGGGCGCGAAGATTGGCGCGAAAATTGTATAAACGCCTATTTCCATCTTAATGAGGAGGCATGAAACGAGTATGGCAGACAAGATCAAAATCAGAATGACGAACCCCAAAGAGAGCGGCATCATCAAGACGTTCACTCTGCACGTCCAGCCCTCCTGGCTCATCCTAGACTGGGAGGGCATCTCTATGAAGGCCCCGCCGCACTGCGACCTTTCAGCCCGGCTGCAACGGTTTTTTGCTAACCTGGAGCGCTCAGCCCAGCGGCTACGAATTTTCGCAGGCGACCCGGAGCAAATCACAACCGACTACCGCCGCGGGGAGGGCCACTACGTCCGCGCCAACGGCGAGGATTACGCCTGCCCGTGCAATGCCGGCAACCCCTGCGTGAGACCCGGGGCATGAGACACGCGCTGGTGCTCCTGGCGTTCCTGATCTTCGCCTGCATTCTAACCCTATTAAGGAGAAAAGCATGAACCAAGGCGATGTTTCAATCCGCGCCTCCAGCGTGGAGTCATTCCTGCGATGCGGCGAGCAGTACCGCCTCCGCAAGGCGTTCAAGGGCAATGTCTGGACCCGGATGCTCAGGGGGCGAGCCTTCCATCTGACGGTGGCGACCGACGCCAAGGAGTGGAGGGACACCGGCGAGAAGCTCTGGACGCCCATTCAGGATCTCCACGCCATCGCGGAGAAATACCTGGAGTCCGAATTTACCAGCGAAACAGGAAACATCCGCTTCGACAAGCCCTATGTGTACAAAACCAAGCCCAAAACGCCGCTCATGCAGGCCTTGGCCATCCAAGGCACCGACGGCACCTGGAGCCGCGTGGATTGCTTCGAGACCTCCCTGGAGACCCTCAAGAACGCCCTGACCCTGTACTCCATGCACATCAGGACCCGCCCCGACTACCGACCCGAGCACATCGAGCAGGCCATCGAGGTGACGGTCGAATACGCCAAGGGGCTCCGGCTCCTGGTGACTGGCTCGCTCGACCTCATCACAGAGGACGGCTTCTGGGAGTACAAAATAAGCCAGAAGGCCGCGGATCCCCGGCGCCACATCCAATTCCTGGTGTACTCCTACCTGCTGAAGAACTGGAACAACCACCCCTGTAATGGGCGCATGACGCAGATCAATCCCATGAAGGCCGACCCGCCCGTCGTGCAGGACTTCGCTATTGACCCGTGGCATGAGGAGCGCCTCATGCGCCTGCTGTGGAAGATCGCCAAGGAGCTGACCACCGGGGACTACCACATCGCCTGCCAGGATTCGGCCCTGTCCTGGACCTGCGCCGGCTGCGAAGTGTCCCAGCACTGCGAGTACACCCTGTACCAGCCCAAATCCGACGACGAAGGAGAAACCGATGAGTAACATTGATACTTTCGCGGCGCATGCCCTTATGAACTATTTTGATTCTCAAGATTCGTCACACGATGTGGATATTCTCAGAAAAGCCCTCCAGGACTTCATTGCCATTGATGACGCCGACAAGAGCAAGAAACCTCTCTTTTGCTGCCAGGGCCAGGCGTTAGTGTCACGGACGTTCCATAAGGAACTCTTGAAGCATCTACTTAATCTATGCCATGTGTGTTCATTGCCAACTGAGAATAAAAGCGTGGAGACGTGGCACGGTCTACCAATAGAACTGGCGTTGCGGAAAGAGTACAACTTCAAATTAGTGATCGAATAAAGGAGAATGCAATGAGTGAAATCACGAAACTCGACCCGAAACCCCTGATGGTGGCCGAGGAGTTGGCTATGATGCGGGAGCAGGCCGCCATCCTCGTCAAGTCCCAATTCCTGCCGCCCCACATCAAGACCGCAGAGCAGGCCCTGGCGATCATGCTCAAGGCCCGGGAACTCGACATCCCCCCCATGATGGCGATTGACCAGCTCTACGTCGTCAAGGGCCGCGTGACCTGCCAGGGCTCGCTCATCATGGCCCTCATCATGCGCTCCGGGCTCCTGGAGGACTACAAGATCCTCAACGAGGAGGATTCTGTCACCATCACCATGACCCGGACGCACCCCAGGATCACCCGAGAGGCAGTCTGGACCAAGGACCGCGCCATCAAGTCCGGCCTCACCAAGGAATATGACCACGACAAGAAGGTCTTCAAGGACAAGCCCACCTACACCCGGTTCCTGATGGAGATGCTGAAATGGCGGGCGGTGGCCGAGATCGCCCGAGAGATCTTCTCCGACGTGACCGGGAACATCTACCTCCGCGAGGAGATCGAGACCTCTGAGATCCTCGGCGCCCAAGCCGAAGTCGAGACCGCGGGGGCCCCCCAGGTCCTGAAGGTGGTGGCGAAGATGGACGACATCCACGTCCCCGTCGTCCCAGGCCCGCTCGCCGTCACCCCCAGCCTACCCCCCCCCTCCCCCCCCACCGGGACCTCCGCGCCGGTCAACATCACCTTCGCCGAGGATTCCGTCACGGGGGCGCTCTACGGCCCCCCGCCGCCACCCCCTCCCCCCCCCGCGCGGCGCAAGCCCGGCAAGCAGGCGACCCTCCTGACCGACAAACTGGCCTTGCCGGTCGAGATCGAGGCACTCATAGACCACGCTGACACCAGCGAGGGCCTGGCCGCCCTGAGG
>Ga0209727_1000401_pt1 | contig 49372 bp, 47 predicted proteins | sample RifGroC1_FD_183995 | JGI IMG/M metagenome (GOLD analysis project Ga0209727, IMG submission 183995) | Groundwater microbial communities from Rifle, Colorado, USA - Groundwater C1 (SPAdes) (version 2) | ecosystem: Environmental > Aquatic > Deep subsurface > Groundwater | place: Rifle, Colorado... | reverse complement strand
AGAAGCAGAACCAAGACCGGCTGCTCCGGCTGCTGTTTCGACTGTTATTGCGCCGGATACGCCAGAAGTAGCTCCACCAAGACCAGTAGTAAGGGTAACCGCGCCACCAGTACCAGTAGCACCAGCCGCACCGCCAATTAGACTTGCAGCACCACCAGCGCCCGTACCGGCACCAGCACCGCCCGTCGAGGAGACTGCACCGCCAGCGTCATTGGTAGCGCCGGATGCGCCTCCAACCAGTGCGACGGCACCGCCGACACCTGTAGCCCCGGCACCAGAAGCACCGCCTGTAAAGGTCAGAGCGCCACCGGCACCCGTTCCAACGCCAGCACCACCTACGAAGGTACCGGCACCACCCGCGACGTTTCCTCCCGTACCAGCAGCACCAGCCGTAATAGCAATCGTACCGGCAGCACCAGAGGCCACAGATCCGTTACCACCAGCACCGGCTGTAATATTTACAGTCGCACCGGCGCCGCCTGTGCCTGTAGTAGCTGCTCCACCGGCTCCGCCCGAGAGAGTAACCGCACCAGCCGCTCCCGCTGTACCAGAGCCAACCGTGGCGCCACCAGCACCCGAGCCATAAGAGGCCGTACCGGAAGCACCACCTGTACCAGCTCCAGTAGCAGCACCGCCAGCACTTGTCCGAACGCTGAGATTACCGGAAACTCCCCCCGTCCCAGTTGCTGACGTACCGCCAACACCAGAACTAATGGTTACTGCACCAGAAGCACCGCCCGTACCGGAAGTAGTGACGGCGCCACCAGCTTGTGACCGAAGAATAATTGCGCCTGAAGCACCACCTGTACCAGCAGCACCAGAAGCACCACCAAGACCAGATTGTAGTGTAAGGGCACCAGAGGCACCACCAGTACCAGTCGTAGTTCCTGTACCGCCGTTGTTAGATTCAATTGTAAGGGCACCAGAAGCGCCGCCGGTAGAGCCGCCAGCAGCGGCGGAGGTCGCGCCAGCAGCCGTGTTAATTGAGAGCGTACCAGAAGCGGAACCAGAGAGGGCCGTAGGAGCCCCCGTCGCGAGAGTAACAGCGCCGGAAACACCAGAGGTAGTACCGCCAGCACCGGATCTCAAAGTTAAAGCGCCGCCAGTACCAGTTGTACCGCCGACGCCACCAGTCATAACGACAGCACCGCCTGCCCCGGAAGTCGCTCCGGCACCGGCAGTCAGATTTAAAGCTCCGCCCGCTGTCGCGGCGGTCGTCGTCGTAGCGACGGAAATAGTTAAAGCCCGTTCTTTGCGTCCAGTGATTACGCCCGCAGAAGCAGTGCCAGGAGATCCTGTACTGTTAGGATTTCCGTCGCCGATGTTGATAAGACCGGCTCCGCCTAAATCGTACGACCATTTGCCCCCTTTTAAGAGGTCATTGGTTTGGGTCATTTTAGATTAATTCCTTTTAGCTAAATGGAAACAAGTTCTTATGCGCTTAAAGAACTTCGGGACAGAGTTATCCCTACTCTTATTTTAATTGGGGGAATCAACAAGAATTAAACAGGTTGAAGAAGTTGAGCCTTTAGTTTTTCGGCCCTGGTTTTAATCTCTTCAAGACTTCCGTAGACGATCGGAGTATTTCCGTATTTAACGGCTTTCTGCCAACTGTCTTTTGCTCCACCATCGTTCATTTTTAATTGAGATTCAGCATAGCCGATCCAAAATCCTGGGTGAGTTGGATTAGGATAGGTCAGAAGAAACATCTTTGCCTCATGATAAGCAAGATTATGATTCTCATGGCGCGCTCCCAAGTTGACCAAATCTGAAGCAATCTGTTCCAGAAGGGCGGGTGGAGAGTTCATGAGTCGGCAGAGATGGAGGCCGATGCGAAGCTGATCGACCGCCTCAAAGATATTGCCAACGCCCTCTAGTTCTTGAGCTACGGACATTCTAGGTAATGGATCTAGCAGATTATCGAAGATTCGTTTTTGGAGAAGATCTAGATTCCGTTTGTTCTTCTGTCTAGAAATGACCATATCGGCATGATAGCCCTTATGGTAAATTACAAAGGCCGTCAGGGGGAGGTCCGTTACTTCGTTAAGTTGGTCTACTGGCTGTTCATGTATGACATTTTTATAGCGGATCAGATCACTGTTAGGAAAGAGCCTGGCTGTGAGATGCTCCGTAGTTTTATTAACTAGTTCATTGACTACGGTGGCGCTATAGATAAATTTTCGTTCTGATTTTATCGCCTCTTTAATGATTGTGTGACTGCCCCGATCAAGGGTTTCATCGGCGTCTAGGACTAAGATCCACTGGTGGTGGGCTTGTTCGAGGGCGTAGTTTCTAGCGGCAGAGAAATCGTTGATCCAAGCGAAGTTAAAGACTTTAGCCCCGTTTCGTTTTGCAATTTTAACTGTAGAATCTGTTGAGCCCGTATCCACAATAATAATTTCATTTACCAGGCCCCTTGCGGAGTCCAGACAGTCCTGTAAATATTTCTCCTCGTTCTTGACAATCATGCAGAGAGAAAGCCCCGGCAAGGGATCAAATCGTTTTAATTTTGGATTTTTATCCTTAATGCTGTCATATTGGGCTTGTATACCATACTTAGCGTCCGGGTCTAAGGTTTTGTAGCGCCAGTATTTCTCGTCCCGATCTGCAACCTTGGCCCACCCGTAATGCTTGAGCCGGATTGAACTGAGTCGCGTAGGGAGAGAATTAACCGCCAGAGGAAGCCTGCCGCAGTGAAGGTTCTGATCGGCAAATGCCGGGTCTTTGACGGCGCTGGCCCGGACTAAAAAGGGCCGGAAATGTTTGTGGGCTTCCCAGTAGGGGTCTTCCCGGTAGTGGATTTTGTCCCACATATCGTAGAGGCGGAAGGCAACGGCATCATAGTTGGTCTCTTTTACCAGTTCCCGGATCTCGGTGATGATCCGGCCCTCCAAAATCTCGTCGGCATCGAGGACCAGAATCCAATCAGCATCACTTTGTTGAGCCAAGTTCCACTGTCGTTTCCGAAGTTCGCTCTCTCTTGAAAAAGAGGATTGTGCAGAAAGATGAATAGTGCGGGGATATCCTGCCAAGGTGCTCCTGCATAGCTCAACGGTCCTATCGGTTGAGCCGTCATCCAGGACCATGATCTCATCGACGTACTGTTTGGCATGTTCTAACACTTCCTTTAGATAACGATCAGCTTCATTTCGGACGAGGATACTGAGGAGGATCTTCTGGGGTAGGTCGCTCAATCGGTAAATATGCTTCTGTTGGAGTGTAGTATCGGCATATAATTTGAACCCCATTTGTCGGGCAGAATGGCAAAAGTGGCGGTCTTCCCCCCAGAGATCCAAATTGGAGACTTGATTGAAGGTCACCCCGGCCTCCAGAACTGATCTCGATATAAGTGTACATGCGCCCAGCCCTCCTACTTCATAGATTCCGGGAATTTTTAGTTTTTCGATAAACTCCGGCGAGAGGTTGTATTGTCCCGATTCCCAGACTTGGGGTAGTTCTGACAGGTGAGGTTCCCACTTCGTCCAGAATGTCGAAGAATAAATTCTGACCCCCTCATTTCCAGGATCTTCCTGCTGTTGGACGAGGTGATGTAGAGTCCGGGGATCAAGTATGATGTCAGAATCAACGAGAAACAAGTAGTCAAAGGTTCCATTCAGCGCCTCCTGAATCAGTATATTCTTATGACTGGCGACTCGCCAAACTAGGGAGTCTTTTCCAGCCCAGTGGTGGGTCTGCTCATCACAAATATACGTCTCTTTTAGACCATTAGCAGGGGTAATAATGTGAACGGGATCGAGGGGTAGCTTTTCTAATGTATCCGTCAGTTCTGTATTTTCACAGTCATCGACAAAACAGAAAGAGATCTCTAACCCGGTCGTATCCAGGTTCTGAAGTCCCTTAATAAATTCAGTTAATATCCGAGGATGTTGCCGAATCGGGCTGCCAATTAAGATTTTTGCAGGAGAAGTCTGTAACAATATAGTCCATATTCCTCTGAATAAATGGTGTAAGAAGGATCGGGGGCTTGAGGGTAGGCGGGACCGGGCAGGGAGAAGCCAATCTGTAAAGCGTGTGTGATTAATTTAACTGGGGTAACTAAGGGAATATCGCAAGTAATGACGGCCAAGCCGCTTGGTTTCAAGACTCGATAAAACTCCATCAAGGTGTCAATTCGTTCGATGGGATTAAGGTGCTCCAGGACGGAGATGCAGAAGACCCGATCATAGGTGCCTTCTTGACTTGGGGTGTCGGTAAGGTCGGTGTGGTAGAGGGTGAGATTGGAATAGTTATGAGCTACGTCCTTAATTTTGGGATCGTGGTCTGTGGCGTCAACGAATTGGCAGTTTTCGGCCAGATAGTATTTGAAGGGGTGTTCGATCCCACAGGCAGCGTCTAAGACAGTAAGATCTTTCCCCATAAAATTAGCGGCCCAGGCGTATTCGTAAGGTCTGGACCACCATGTTTCAGGGAGCTTTGTGATAAAGGTATTTTTATGTTCATCTGATTTCAATATATACCGAGAAGTATAGTGCTTGTCCATGTTCTCCAGTATACCACAAGGGCTATATCAGGGCAAGTTTTGCGGCCTCAATAAAATCTCGGAACTCTTGAAATTGATAGCTATAATCTCTTGTCCAGTCGTTGGTGTTAAAAAACTCAGATAATTCTAATTTTGTACCCCACTTGGTATTTTCTTTAAGGGTAGTTCTTAGAGTACCAAGCGCTGGGTAGTCTTTGCAGCGAACAAGAGGAATCTCACAAAATCTAGTGTCCCACCCGTAAATTAGATAGCCATATAAATCCACATCTTGATAGAGTACCCATCCGTTATTGGGATTAGTTATATTTATTGCCTTGACTAAGACTGTTCCAATAGAATCGATCATTGGGCTATGATCGATTGTTTCTGGTTTCTGGGGATAAATTTCTTCAATGGGCCTCATGCATTTTCTCCTTTAAGACACATAACAGTAGTGGAAAGAGGTCGTGGCCGAACTAATGGCGGCGGCGGGATCTGGGGCGGCTCCAGTTAGGCCGGTAGTAGAATTACCGTTTAATTTAGGATCAAGATTGTTTAAATTCGAGTTGGTAGATGACAGTCTCATTATAGTTGGCATAGTCGAGGCCACAATTAAAATACCTATGTAGTAGAGTCCGGCTGAAGTGGTAGTATAAGTAGAGGTCAGGTTAAGAGTTTTTACTGTTCCGGCAGCCCAAGCTATTGAGGTGTCGTCATCTGTTTGCATTAATAAATCTAATGCAGAATTATATAAAGCGAACCACTGGTTTGATCCTGAAGCTAGGGCGGTCAGGCCCGAAACAAACGAGATACTGGTGATTGTTAAATCTTTGGGAAGATATATAGCTTGAAGCCTAAGTGTCCCGGATGTGAAGGCCCCATGGTCCCCCTTGTGGAAAGCTCTAGGAAAGGATTCTGCCAAAGCTCCAGTGGGGGCAGCGGCTCGATACCAGGGCGTATTCCAAGCGATTCCGGTTGAGGTGGTGGAATCTGGTAGGAGAATGTTTCCCGCCGTGGTCGTTACTGCAAGACGAGACGCTGCATCTGCCCCCGTGGCAACTGCTAAATCCCCTTTAGCATCCCAAATCGTATCAGTTGAAATAGCCATTTCTAACTCCTAACTACAGTAGGCATACAGACTATAGGAAGTGACAGTAAGAGCACCCGCCGGGTCTGGAGCGGCTCCAGTTAGGCCGGTAGTAGAATTTCCTCTAATAACGGGGGCGATATTTGCTGCTACGTTATCATCATTTTCAGTCCACCCTGTTAAGGTGGGAGTTGTTGTGGCATTTACCATTACTCCTACATAAAAAAGTCCGGAGGCTGTTGTGGTATAAGTAGAGGTCAGGTTAAGAGTTTTTACTGTATTAGCAGCCCAAGCTATTGAGGTGTCGTCATTTGTTTGCATTAATAAATCTAATGCAGAATTATATAAAGCGAACCATTGGTTTGATCCTGAAGCTAATGCGGTTGCACCGGAACGTATACTAATGCTAGTAAGTGTTATATTTTGTGGTAAGTATATTGCCTGCAACATTAGTCTTCCCGAAGACAGTGTTACAGAATTTCCTGACCCCATCCATCGAGGGTATGTCTCGGCCAGAGCCCCTGTTGGTGCAAGCGCCCCTTCCCAGGGGCTGGCCCACGCAACTCCTGTAGAAGTAGCAGAGTCTTTCACCAATACTTGACCAGCCGTGGTCGTTACTGCAAGACGAGACGCTGCATCTGCCCCCGTGGCAACTGCTAAATCCCCTTTAGCATCCCAAATCGTATCAGTTGAAATAGCCATTTCTAACTCCTAACTACAGTAGGCATAGAAATAATCTCTCGTCGCACTAATGGCGTTCGCAGGGTCTGGAGCAGCTCCAGTTAGGCCGGAAGTAGACGACCCGCTTAGGATGGGGGATGTTTTAGCGGATAGGAAGCTAGTTATGCTCCCTGCTGTATGACAAGCAAAGCCGTTGGAGGTGGTGGCTTTTACCATGGCCCCAAGATAATAGAGTCCGGCTGAAGTGGTTGTATATGGAGAGGCTAGATTTAATGTCTTCGCAGTCCAGGCCCCCCAAGCTATAACTCCATCATCGTCTGTTTGTCCCAAAAGATCTAATGCAGAATTATATAAAGCAAACCACTGGTTCACAGGAGATGTTGCAGCGGTGCTGTCACTTACGAATGTGATGCTAGTTATTGTTACGTTATTCGGAAGATATATTCCGGCCAATAAAAGAGTTCCTGACCCTTCGTTAGCGCTTGGTTCCAGATCTACAACATGGCGTGGGATTGTTTCGGAAATCGCTCCTGTAGCTACTGTGAATAATTGATACGGGGAGACCCAGGCCAAGCCTGTCGATGTGGTTGAATCCTTGGCTAATTGAAATTGTGCATTTGTTGAGGCGGCAAGCCTTGCGCTAGCGTCTGCCCCCGTGGCAACTGCTAAATCCCCTTTAGCATCCCAGATTGTATCATTAATCATGGTAGTTTCGGCGGCAGTTGTGGGCTTGTTAAACCCACCCCGTTTATTTAGGCGGGCAAAGGTAGCGGGCTGAACAAAAGGCGACATTTAATCAGTCTTTAAATCTTAGTTACGAATATATTATTACCTGATCCACTAGCGGCGATACAATTAATGGCTGCTGTGCTTAGATTTCCAAATTTATTACTCATCTCATAATTTTCATTAGTTAATAATCTTACACCAGATGTAGACACAGCAGTTTGCCCAGCATGTATATACACAGTAACAGCAGAGGTATTTTGGAATAGGGCGTATTTTCGGGTAGCATCAGAAGCTAGTAATTCAGTAGAAGCTGTATTGACCGAGACTGAGGAATGAGCCATTGTCCCAGATCCAGTCCCATCTGTGACTAAATTAACTGATACGGATGCAGTGGGCCAGTCTGTTACTTTAACACTAGCAGATGCAGATGGGTAAGTTACTGTAACTCCGGCAACCGGCATCTCCGTAACCTTCACCGATGCTGACGCACTCGGATAGGTAACAGTCACGCCTGCCACTGGCATCTCAGTTACTTTAACACTTCCGCTTGCCGCCGGGAAAGCAACAGTTACTGAACTATTAACAGTTACTGTGGCCGAAGCGGCAGGCCAATCAGTAATTTTAACAGACCCAGACGCGGATGGGAATGTGATAGTTGGAGAGTTATTTACTGTAACAGTTGCCGAAGTTGCTGGGAACGCCACGGTAACACTGCTATCTACTGTAACGGTAGCTGAAGTGGCTGGAAAAGAGGTAATTTGGACGGAGGCGCTGCCGCTTGGGTAGGTAATAGTGGGAGAGTTGTTGACTATAACTGTGGCGCTAGAACTAGGAAAGCTTCCAATCGTTACGGAATTATTCAGTGTGACGGTGGCTGAAGTAGCTGGAAAACTCGTTATTTGAACACTGGCGGAGGCTTCTGGGAAAGTAATTGTTGGAGAGTTATTTACTGTAACGGTAGCTGAAGTAGCAGGGAAGCTTCCAATTGTTACACTGTTATTAAGGGTGACTGTGGCGGAAGTAGCTGGAAAACTTCCAATTGTTACGCTATTATTAACCGTAACCGTAGCGGAACTGCTAGGAAAAGCCCCAATAGTTACTGAGTTATTGACTGTGACAGTGGCTGAACCAGACGGAAAAGTGACAGTGGGGCTATTAACAACAGTAATATTGGAGGAGCCGTAACTATCTCCTGTAGCAGCATGTGTCCCGGAGATCGTCATCTGTTGGGAGACGCGCTGCCCTGTAGAGGTTATACCGCCATTTGTAATGGTCGGCTTAGATTTTTTAGAAATTCCGTCAGCCACGGTCTATTTATCCTTTTATAGGTATGAGGGATCTATTCTTATTATATAATTTTACCGATCAAGTTTAGTTAACCAAGCCTCGGCTGGAGTATCCATCTGACATACCCCCAAAATATTTAAGAACTCCTACTGTTCGTTCTTCCGCCGCAGATACTGTAAACCAGAAATCCGGCGGGCCGATAAAGAACGGGTAGTCGGTATCCGGCGCAATGCTCCCCGTCATCGGCGGAGGGCCAACGAAATATGGATTGTCGGTATCGGGAGCAGGCATTTATCCCAAAGCCTCTTGAGCCTGCCAAAGTGCCTCGTACTGAGCGATCCGCTTATCCGCCTCAGCGTTCCAGCAGGCGTCAACCTCAGCTTGTATTTCAGCCACAGTCTTGGTTTCCGGATTCTGAACTGTGACGACACACTGATGCCCATAAAACACCTGAGCACCAGACTTATTCACTCTCGTATCATCCCGCAAAACATATTGCACAATGATTGAGCTGAAATCAGATATCTCCTGTGATTGTTTCTCTTTGGTAAACATTTAAGCAACGCTCCAATCTGCAAAATAGGCAATAGCGCCAGCGGCGTTATAGAAACACATAAAATCCAACTCCGCTACACCGGCAGCAGCAGGGGTAAACTGTGCCGTAACAGCGCTCCATGTATCCGTCGTATCCGCCATGGTCGTCTCGACGTAGGCGTCCGCCACAGTGTCCTGATCGTAGTACACCCGGATCTTTGGCCGGTTATTCGAACCGTAGGAGGTGTTTTTGCGGCAGTAGACCGTGACCGTGTATTGGGTAGAGGCGTTGACCGCGAATTTGATGCGCTGGAGCGGGCTGAGAGAGTTGAAAATATTAGTCTGCGCAGCTAATAAGGTGAAAGCGACAGAGGGTTTCCCCGCCGTTCTCTCTATGCTGCTGTTTAACCTAATTCTGGCAGTCTCCTTTGAAATTGCATTGCAAGATATAAAGCTATCTGATTGATAATTCTGGTAAGATATGTGACTGTAATCTCGCCCGTATGTTGCGTCTACAATATTTTTAACTGGGAGATTTGCTGTTACATCGACTCCGCCAAAAGTTTTGAAACTGCAATTAAATAAATGAATAACGCCGCCCCTGTTATGAAATCCATAGTAAAATGGCCCGGCGCCGCCAGGCGCTTTGAAATCACAGTTATAAAGTCCGGCTCGTATAACGATAAGGTTCGCGGTTGGCCCGGAGCGGGAAGCAATTAAGCAGTTGCTAAGCACGGCATATCTCGAAAACAAAGAGTTATTGCCAGTGGTGGTATTGTATAGAAGAGCGGAATTAACTATTTTCATTTTTCTTGATGAAAATCCTAGATTCGGCGCTGATAAAAGGCAGGTAGTGAATGTAACCTCTGCTTCGGCAGTGGCCGCTGAAGAAGTTTGAAAAGTTATTGGAGAAGATCCGGCAGATATGTGAAATGCATAAAAATTAGTAAAAGTACTGTCTTTGTCTAGTCGCCACGACATTGAGCTTCCACTTTTTATAATCCCGATCTGGCTTATTGTAAAAGCCGAGTTGTTGTTGGTAGATGCGCCTATCGCATCCGATCCGCTGCTGTTGTAAATAAAACTGATACTGGAGTCTTGTGTTGGTCCAGACAAGTCCCAACCACCAGATATTGTAATATTTCTACTCGCAGTCTGGAGATTGTACATTGTTGTAGCACCCAGTGTGTGGGGCGTTGTCCTTGTAACTGTTTTGTTTGTTCCTGTGCTGCCTAGGTACGACTCCGCTATAGTTAGCGTTGAGACCGTTCTGGCGGTGATGATGTAATACTGCTTCGGCCTATTAGTTCCCCAAGATTCCTCTCCGGTGATTTCAATTAAATCCCCGACTGCGAACTGCACCGAAAGATCATCTGCGTTTCCTGCATTGCGGTTGACTGTAGCCGAATTATTGGTAAAATCCAACCCTGCCGAATACGTAGTCGGTGCCGGACTCTTGGCGATGCGGAACTCGTCACCATCGGCATAGGAGTGACCATTGAGAGTTTTCCAGGGATCTCCAGATGTTCCCGCTCCAGCATCCGAGCCACTAGTCGGGTCAACGTAGTAAATTGCACACATTTAGAAATGCCTAAATAGTTTAATTGTCATTTTAGGTCCCCTCTAAAACAAGCATTGTTTTATTTCCGGCTCCGCCATGAATACAGTTCACTGTGCTAGAAATAAGATTTCCAATTTCCCGGCTCATTTCGTAATTGCCCCCACTGGCGTTGAGCCTGATTCCTTGATTAGCGGTTGCAGAAGTAGCTATTGCTAGATAGACGACTGTATCAGAATCGTTAATAAAAAGTCTGTATTTCGCACTGCCATTATTAGCAAGGGCCTGTGTTGAAACTGTAGAAACTGAGACTGTCGTATGAGCTGCTGTTGTATAGTTTCCTGTATTATTGGTAACGAGATTTACACTGACACTAGCAGCAGGAAAAGTAATCGTAGGGCTATTATTAACCGTGACAGTCGCAGAAGTGGCGGGAAATCCAGCAATAGTTACGGAACTATTAACTGTGACAGTCGCCGAGGTAGCTGGGAAGCTTCCGACTGTTACGGAATTGTTAAGAGTTACCGTGGCTGAAGTAGCCGGAAAAGAGGTTATCTGAACACTGGCGGAGGCTTCTGGGAAAGTAATTGTTGGAGAGTTGTTAACCGTTACTGTCGCTGAAGTAGCAGGGAAAGAGGTTATCTGAACAGAGCCAGAAGCTTCTGGAAAAGTAATCGTAGGACTGTTATTTACTGTAACTGTTGCTGAAGTAGCGGGGAAAGACCCGATCGTTACAGAGTTATTAACTATTACGGTGGCGCTAGTGGAAGGATATGCGACAGTAACTGAATTATTAACCGTGACAGTGGCTGAGGTTGCCGGAAAACCAGTTATCTGAACAGAGCCGGAGGCTTCTGGAAAAGTAATCGTTGGGCTGTTGTTAACGGTAACCGTCGCAGAGGTAGCAGGGAAAGCGCCAATCGTGACACTATTATTTACTGTAACGGTGGCAGAAGTGCTGGGAAAACTTGTTACCTGAACTGACGCACTCGCTGCCGGATAGGATTCGATATCGGTCTGAACCGTCCCGCCGGAGTCCGTCTTGATAATTCTTCTGGTTGTCCCCCCGTCATCCGATCCGTAAACAGCTACTTCGTCGTTGGTCGAATCTAGGTTGACCTCGACGGCAGTAGCGGGCATGGCCGTGACAATCACTTGGGCCTGACCGTAATCATCCCCGGTTGTGGTCGTCCCTGCCGAGGTCATCAATTGAGTGACCCGTTTTCCAGCCGAAGTAATCCCTCCAAGAAGGGATTGAACGCGGGATTTTTTACCTATTGTATCGGCCAATTTAGGGGTTCCTCTAGTATTATTTTAGCTTTTTGAGGGGCAACTAACGACTCTTATAGGGGTAGACAAGTATCTGGATGATGACATGCTCATCGCCTTTTGCCTTATCTTTTACTTTGTTTACTTTGAGTTGGTAGACAAAATTATCAGAAGAAATAATCGATTTTTGATAACTCTCACCACCAAGTACTAATATATCCGAGTCTTGAGTCTGTATTCTTACTGCCCCCTCGCTCATCCCAGTTATTCCTGTGTCAATGTTGATGACGCCTACTCCGTCGTTTACTTCCTCTACCTGTTCGGAGACGGTCTTTAGGAGGCCCTTCTCGATAACTTGGATGTGATAGTAGGCGCTAGATTGGAGGAGTAATAGAAGGGGGAGGATTAAAAGTTTTCTCATCTTATGTTTTCTCCTGGAGTATGAATGGTAACCCCAAAAATATTATTTATGGCCTCTTGGAATCTGGTCAGAACGTCTCGCTTATCCCCCCTGCTATACAAGACCCAGTAAGGAGGAGCCCACTGGCTCCAAGTCCAGTTAAAATATTTCCCGGCCTGTTCTAGTGTTGTGTCCTTCTCTTTATCCACGATCTTGGCCGAACCGATCCCGTATTTGGAGTTGAAGTAAAGCTGCAAAACCTGACTATACGGGCCATAAGCTTCCAACCACTTGGGAAATAGCGGAATGGCGGTATACTTGTTGGGGGTTAATAGAGTGCCAAAGGTCGAATACTTGCCAATATCGGCGTAGAGGGGCTCCCCCTGCTTTCCCTTTAACAGGGGAATTTTTAATAGTTTCCTGGGGAAAAGCATCTCAAGCCCGCCCAATTTCTGGTTTCCAATCAAGATTCTTCCCTGGGATGCCTCTTTGAAGAATGGATCAAGTTGTTCCTGATTGTCTGGGTCAGTCATGGCCTGAGCAAAAGAGAATCCGCCCAACAACAGCATGGCCGGGATGGGCCGCTCTTTCAGAAGCCGCATCATTTGCGGAACGATGCCCGCGAAGAACCCCCAGAAGGGAATAACTTTTATGTTCTTGAAGACATAACTCAGAGTGGAGTTCTGATCCTGATAATCAACGTAGGACTTCCTCGCCTCTTCTGCGGCTGTAAAAGCGATCTCCTCAGCAATTTTGGGGTTGGTTTTCCAGGCGGGGTTGGCCTTCTCCAGCTTTTCTTTCATGTCCAGGTAATGCGCCAGACGGAAGATAACATCGGAGCCTTGATAGAAATCGGAAGAAACTTGTGTGAGGGTTCTCCAAAATTGCATGGGGGTCTCCAAGACCCTCCCCTGCTGGGCGACGTGAACAAGTTTATCCCACATCTTTTTCCAGTTTTCTAGTTCTTGTCCGGATAATTTATTCTTGTGACCGTGCGCTATTTGCCAATTTACGGCGTCGGTGTGAGAGATATTCGGATCTCCCGCCGCCTCTGCTAAAGAAGTTTTATCTTTTATGGCTTTGTAGTAGATCTCGCCCGCTCTTTTTAACTTATAAGGATTTACGCCATTCGCCATCATGAGAACCGTGTTGGAGATGATGTTGGTCATTCCCGTTCCGGTACTGTGAATGGTATGAAGAGACTTCCAGAAATCAGTTGCTTTGTTGGCGGGGTCGAGCAGCATCTTGACGCTCCCGGCGTCGAAGATATTCAGATAGCGGTAGGTGTCCCAATCCGTCCACAGGCCCCGGAGATCCCCAAATCGGGGCTCGTCCGGGATTTTCATCTTCATAGATTCAGTCTTGCGCGGGCTGGTGTTGAGAGCTTTGATCATTCCATAGACCTTGCCCTTTTGCACCGCAACGGCGGTTTCACGCGCGAGAGCCATAATTGTGATGGTCTGGTTCCGGTACTTTTCCAGCTCAGCTAATTCACTGGGATCGAGAAGACGTTGGATCTCCATCTCTCCCCCTACTGATTTGGCTTTCCAAGGTTTTCCAGAGGGGCGAACCCAATTGTAATAGTCCATCCCCCGGACGTTCATATCCTCGCCCCTGTCATTTTTCAGGGTGTAGAAATCCGTCGCCTCGTCATAGGAGACCACCTCCCAATTTTGCCTCATCTTCCCCCAGATACTTTTAGAGACAGTTAACTTTAGTCCCTCTTCTTTGAAGGAGGAGAAGCTTTTATCAATTTGAGTAATCATATCTTGAATACGAGGGTCATCTTTAACGTGGACTAAAGCCTCACCAATCAACTCCTTGAAGGAGACTTCAGAAGGATCAAGTATTTCCCCGGCGGCGTTTTTGAAAACAGAATGTTTGATTCTAGAAAGTTCAACAAGAACCGGATGAAGCTGGGTTTTCAAGGAGTTGACAAGCTTGTTTAATTCTGGTTTTCCGGTTCCTGCATATATTTCTGTCAGCATCTGACCGGCCTTGATCTGATCCAGTTGATCATACTGCTCGATTTGACTGGCGAGGGTGTTGATCTTATCGATATTGAATTTGGACTCCCGCATCAGTTTCTGTACCGCCTTAAGGAACATGGGGAGCCTGGCCATGTTATTGTAGATCAGCCGTTTCAATCCATTGATAATTCGAGTCGGTAAACGATCAGGAGCGAGTGCGATCCTGTTTCCGTAGGTTTTCAGATACCTCTGTAAAACCCCCAGAGTATTTTCAACGATCTTTCGTTTTGCGACAGAGAGATCGGCAATAGCCTTCTCCTCCTTTAAGGCTTCCCAGGGAGTCTTGTCTTCTAGTGCTTTATGGACTAGCTCATTGACTGTTTGAGGAAGTTTGTTTTTTAGCTCCAGCGCCGCATCCAGCGCGACCCTCATAGTAGAGAAATCACCGTTCGCCAGATTGAGATCATGACGGATCTTGGCCCGCGCTTCTCCGATCACCTTATCGTAGAAATTGTCTACCCGATCAGTAATGACACGAGTTGCTTCGTTACCAATTAGTTCTTTTCCTAGATATTTTCTAGTTCCTTCTAGTAATTTCAGAGACTTGTCGAACTTGTTCTGTTTGAGATAAGGGATTACAGTCTGCACCATCAGGTTGGTTGGGTTCTTGAAGAGCCATCCTTCGGGACGATTAAGGGGAATCTCCTGATGGGCCTCGGTTAACATGGTGTAATATTCTTGGCTTTCGATCGCCCTTTGTAGGTCGTCCCGATCTCGTTTTTGCTGGCTTTTGAGTTCACTCAGTTCCTTATTGAACTTCTTCTGTGTCTTAACGTCTTCTGCTGAGGCCGGTTTCTTTTCTTTTATAGCTTTGAGCTTGTCGGACAGTTCCTGGATCTGCTGTTCTCCGTCCTTTACCTTTGCCGTTTGGTCTTCTACGTATTTTTGATAGCTTTTGAGCTTGGCGTCTTCTGTTTCCTTGGCCTTAGACTCCTGCCGAAGAATTGTTGGCCCCTTATATGTCTCAGCATTTTTAATTTGATTGGCCAGGTCGGTCATCTCGACCTTAAGAGGATCGTTATTAGGGAGCTTATTCTTAGCATTGATCAGCGCCCGGAAGGCCAGGGAGCGCCCGTAGTCATTCAAATCCTGGGCGGTATAGTTGTCGCTTCTGCCCCCAATAATCTTCTCAATATTAGCCTGTCGCCGCAGACTCCGAACATACTGAGCTTTGACTTGACCAATCAAAAGGCTATCAAAGACCTGACGGATATTATCATTTAGCTCAATGTCAATCTCTGAGCCAACTAGTCCCTTATAAATTTCAGTCAGCCAGACTTTGAATTTTTCAAATACTTTTTTCAGAGTTGGGAGCGGAGCTTGGCCGTCCGCCAGGTAGCGTTCAAATCCTCTAGCAAATTTTTCTTCTGCTTTTACAGTCCAGACCCCATCCTTGACTCCTGCCCACTGCTCTGCAATCTTTAGTTCTTTGCCGGATAATTGGCGGCGGTAGACGTGAGCCAACTCGTGAACGAGGGTGGAGACATCAGCAGATTGGAAGGCCGTAATAATGGCCCGCCCGTCCTGGAGAAATTCAACCTGACCCTTGACTGCCCCCTCTTTTTGGTAAAGAAGGCCAGATTTTTTCAGAATATAGAGATCGGTCAGATGTTTATCTAACCCCTCAAGGACAGTTTCGTTACGTTTGTACTTGGCAAGCATCTCCGAGACTTGAAGATCCATCTCAGGGTCTGTAAAGAGTTTTTTCCACAGCCTATGTGCCTCGTTGTGTTTCTCGGTGGTTAGAGGATAGGAGGTTTCAAAATCTAGCAGACGATTTTGTTCCTCCTCAGTTAGTCTCTCAAATTTTGTGTATTTTTTGAGTAGTTCTTTAACGGAGCCGTGCATTTTGAGGTCGGCGGCGAGACCTTTATTTCTTTGGGTCAGTCCGTCGATCTTCATTTTGGTTACTTCAATGGCGTCGTCTAGCTTTTCCGGCTTTCCGCTCCACTCGTGGAAAAGCTGCTTCAAGGCTTCTTCTTTGGGCAACCCTCCGCGCCTGAAGGAGCGGAGACTCTCCCGATACCAGTCATCCCGTGTCTTTCCATGAACAGCCGCCCAGGCATCTGCTGCTAGATCGGCGATCTTCATGACCGCATCCAACTCTCCGCCCGGCTTAAACTTTATTCCTAGTTTGGACAGCCAGGATTTCCAGAAGGGGAGTTTTTTGGACTCTTCCTTAAGTCCAAAAGCCTGTTTTATGGCCTCCCGGAAGGAGCTTCTGTCTGAAACCTGGAACTCTTGCTCAGGAAGAGCACGTTCTGAACCTTTACCAGTTTGAGAAAGGGCCTGCCCCTTAACTTCTTGGAGCTTTTCTAACCAGAGTTTAGCAATTGGATCGCCTTGTGCGGCTTTCTTTTTAAGGGCCTCTTCTGATAAGGCTGCGTATGGATCGGACGATACCTCAGATGGCCTCTCTTGAGCTTTGGTGACAGGAGGTTTAGTTGGTTTTTCAGGTTTTTTGCTGACTTTTGGGGCGGGAGGCTTCTTTTCTTCAGGCTTGGGGGCGGGATCTGGTTTCTTTTTCTGGCTGTTCAACTTATCCTGCCAGAGTTTTAATGCACGGATGGCTGTCGTAACTAAAGATTTGCTGCGGATCTTCTGATTGGCTGCTTGAGGTGATGTTACCTTAGTATACCCGGAGGCAATCTGATTAAGCTCTACCATAAGGGCCCCGCCCTCTGCTTTCTCCGCTTCTGTCAGATCGCCCGGCTTATCGACGAGCTTAACAATCTTCTTGTAGGCGTTGGCAGATAACTTCAGCGCGAGTTTCTCTACGTCAACTTCTGGGCTGTCGAATTTGGCAACGAAGGGATTCTCTTCCGGAGGACGAGGCTCTTTTTTAATTTCTGGTTTTTTCTCAGTTGGGGGAGCGGCGGCTTTTTTGTTTTTCTCGGCAGGCATGGAGGGGAGCTGTTTCTTGCTGGCCGGTACCACTTCCGTAGGTTTCTGATCTTCCTTTTCTATGAGGTTGTATTTTTCTAATAGTTCTTGGCGCTTTAAGTCCATCAGCTCATTCTTAAGCGCATTCGTGTCAACTCTTTTACCGTCCTTGGTTAGAGGTAGTTCTTCTTTCTTCTTTCCGGTTTGTTGAAGGTAAGTCTTAATTCTATCTTCAGCCGTCATGTACTGTAGTTTGGCTAGGGCAGGGTGGAGAGGGTCTTTCCCTTGTTCTCCCGAAGTTGTTGTTAAAATCTCTCTTTGGGCTTCTTTGGGCAGCCGTCGGAAAGAGGTCTCCATTGACCTCTCGAAAATTTCCCGGCTTTTTTGTTCTTTCGGGCCAAGGCCCGCTTCATCGCGCTTGATCCGTCCCAGACTACGATTTACTTCAGCCAGGGCTGAATAGGTTTCTCTGTTGGGATTTTTCCGAAAAGCGACCAAGCCCTGATGGTATTGTTTGATAAGGGAATTTAGTCTTTGTTCAGGGCTTACAAATGGCGCGGGCTCTGGCTGTTGACTAATCTCTGGAGGGACAACGGGTTTTTCAGCGGGGGGAGTTTGGTCAACCAAACGGATTGATTCAGCAGCTTTATCTTGCTCACCAGGCAAGTTAATCTTGCGGTATTGAGGAAGAAGGGGTTTTCCTTCAACATCTGCCTGTTCTCCAAGCTTTCGGAACCACTGTTTTTTCTCTTCCGGTAGCCCTGCCCACTGATCGGACAAATGATCAAGGAGTTCTTGGTTGCCCCCCTTTTTTCCGCCAGAGCCAGGAATAGATTCTCGAACTCCTTTGTTAACCAGTCCTCTGGTGGATTGTTCATTGTTGACCTGTTCCAGTGTTTTGGCCGTCTTCAGCTTATCAGCGGCCCTCTGTAATGGGCGATCAACAAATTCTCCGAAAGCAAAATGACCAAAACCTAATCGGTCTGTCTCTGGGATGCGTGTAGAATCTAAAGTAAATACGTCCCCGCCCGTGCTGCTCTTTCCTTTTCCAGTTTGTATCAGGGAGTGTAGAAAGTCGGTTCGATTCTGAGTGAGTTGAGTAAGTCTTGCTCTTTTGGCGTTAAGTAGCTCAGTATCAAGAACAGCATTGGCTTCGGCCTCGGCCCGCTCCTGGATCGCCGGTTGTTCTGGTGTTAGATTAGCTTTAGATTCAGGGGGAGGGGCGGCGGCATCAATGGGCGGAATTTCTGAGGAAGATTCTGGTATAGCCTCAGTAAATTTAATACTCCCTTTGCGATACCAGTGATTGAATACAGCAATATCCATCTTCTCTGGTGTCGTTTGGCTGCCGTCGCCCTTGATAATATCTAATTTTTTAGTGCCTGGATCGTAGCCTGTAATTGTATACTCAGTTGAGACAGGCGCTCCTGTTTTTTTATCTATTCGGTTCCAAAGAAATGCCGGGGACTCTTCAAGAATTTTTTTCGGGACCGGCGGACGCCTGAACGGGTAGCGGACATGCGGCATCGCTTTTAACAGGCCAAAAGAAGCAAACTCTTGGGCCGCATCTTCTGGGCTAACGGGTTGCCCTGTCAACGCCTTCCCAGCAGTAAAGCCTGCTACCGTTCCGGCAAGATCGGGGACAGTCTGAGCGATATCTGTTGCAAGGGGATGTCTTTCGGTAAACCCTTTGAGCGTCTGACCTACGCCGGGGATGGCCTCGACTCCGGGCCCCCTGGCTGCCAGCCGACCAGCCAGGCCACCAACACCTCCGCCTAAGAAACCGGGAACATAACCTTCCAACCCTGCCGTAGCGGCATGTCCCAGCGCCTCAGGAATTGTTTGCTCTTCCCCGGCGATCTCACGTTGCAACGGGTCGGCCAGGGCGGCGACCGTGCCGGTCATGGCCCCAAGTTGCAATGCCGGGTCTGCATAGCGGTAAATCTGCTCTCCTAATGGTCTTACGGCTGTAGTACCAACCTTCTCTGATGCCGAGCGACCAAAAAGAGGAAGCGCGTCCCGCCACCCCTGTCTTGGAATCAGTCTGGCTGCTTCACCGGCAGCAGGCGGCAGCGCCGCTCCTAAAGCACGTCCTAGTGCCGCCTTACTTAGAGCGGCCAGAGGCTTGGCCGCTGGGATCATAGTAGGATCAGCCATCCCAACCGTTGAGGCAAGGAAGGTGGGAAGTCCAGGGGCGGTTTCTTCGGCCTGAAGGGGGGCCTGCTGGTAAAGAGCCTGATAACCAAGGGCCGGGAGCCATTGATTTACGCCCGATTTAAGGGCGTTAAGGAGGCTGGCGGAGGGCGTTGGAATTGTGGCAACCTCCCCTACCTGATGTTGCTCGGGCCTCGTTCCTAACGTCCAATTAACTAGCCCAGCTTTCTGAGCAAAGCTTGGACTAGAGACATCATTACCCAAGCTTTCAAATTCGGGATTATAATGAAGGTTCTTTGCAAGATTTTGTCGAACCTTGATCTGTTCCTGGGGAGAAAGTTGAGTAAATTCAGGACTGGTTAAAACATCATTATAGTGTTGTGTGAGTTGATCTAAAGGGGTAGAGGAAGTGAGATTTTTGAGATAATCGGTAGTTGGCAAATGTCACCTACCTTCTGGCTGCGTTGAGAGTATCTGTAATCGAGAAACCTGACCCGGCTGAGGCGGAGCGAATATTAAGCAGGCCAGAAAGTTTGTCCATGTCCACATCTTTGACGGTAAAATGCCAGGAGTTGGGACCGTGTTTACTTACTCGGCCCCCCGCCTTTTCAATAATCGTCTCCCAACGTGCCGCTGCCGCATCATTCCCCGATATATCAAAGGCAGTCCCGCCCTCTGAATTGCTCTTATTTTTATTGACATGGAAACCATAATCAGGATCGGCAGCTAATAGCCCTCCGTCCTCGCCTCGTTTATTTCCATGCCGAGCCTTAATGCCCGCCTGCTGTTGGTAGGTTCTGGCCCCGCCTTCATCAGGAACATAAAAGTCCTTGGTAGATTGCGCCATGAGGTAGAGGATCTGCTGTGTTTTAGGAGTCAGATTTTTGAGGTCTACTTTACCCTGGGTTTTGATGGAGGAGAGATCAATACCAGAAGTTTTAGTTTGTTGTTGCCCGGGAGGTTGAACCCCTAGATACTGCTGAGAAAATTGTTGAGGTGACATGACTGCGGAAACTCCTGGCAGCCCGGCACCTAATTCCTTCAACCGATTTTCTGTTTCGCGGTTAATATAGATATTTTTTGATCTAGTATAATCAAACGTTTCCGAAAACTGTTTCCCTTCCGGGCTATTCCAGAACGTTACTGGATCGGAGTAGTTTTTGCGGTATTCTCCAGGTATGTCGGGGGCACCATTGAGTCTTTGAACGGTCAGAAAATCAATCAGTTTATTTTGATCCGTCGGTTTCATCATTTTATAATTAGGATCTGCTTTGTATATTTGTTCGACATTTGTTCTAGCAGTGTTATACGCTTGCTCAGTCTCTTTTTTAACTTGGCCGGGTGTTTTCCTAATCTCTTTAAGATCCGCCCCACCAGAGGCACCGCCTGTCAACATCTCATAGAGATCTTTTTGGCCTGCGATGCCCGCCCTTCCGGCGGAGGCGTAGTCAGAGGCCATCCCTGACTGGAGTTTACCGATCTCATAAGGCTGCCTTTGGGCGTCCAGTTGAAGGCGCATGTAGGGGACAGAGGTAGACTGAATTCCTTGTAATGCTTGAAGAATTCTGGGATCATTTGTTCTTTGTGTCAACAGGCCAACTAACGGGGCAACAGCAGATGGGTTCTGATCCGACATCTTCTGGAGAGTATCGATAACCTTATCAGTTGGAGCGAACTTCAATTCCTGGATCAGTTTCTTGGTATCCATCAATTGCTTCCGGATCTCTTGAGTTGATTTGATATGCTCCCAAATTTTGGATCTATCAGTTGAAAAGAGCCCGGTCTCGGCCTGGCGAAGCTGCTGGTTAAGGGCGATGAGGTTTTGATCGGTCTGGGCTAGTTGGAGATCAGTTTGATACTCCGGGTCGGCCTCATCTTGTTGAGCTTTGGTAGCCGCCATCTGCTTCCATGTGGTGTCTAACTGATCGACTAATTTTTTATTTTTTCCCTGCTCAATGTCATACCACTTTAACTGAGCATTTGGCTTCATGCCGGGTAAGGTTGACAAAGCCTCTTGTCGAGCACCCTTTAACTTATCTTGATCACTTTGTATTTCATTAATTCTGGTACTGGCCAAATCCGGCGCGACACTTGTGGGTTCAAGAACTGCTTGGGGAGACAGGGAGGCTCTTAGGGCGGGGAGATAATCGGGTTCTTGAACTGTATTGACCCCTAGCATATTGAGAAACGGAGCTTCTTGTTTCATGATGTTAGCAGCAGGAGCGTCAATAGCAGATTTTAAGTACTGATTAATCAGGCTATCGCTGAGCCCGGCTTTTTTCATCTCCAGAGCTTTGTTAAAGGCGCGGTCATAATAGCTCTTGGATGCTTTGGCCTCGTCTGTTACGAAAGTATCTAAAAACTTACCGGCCAGTCCAGCCAAACCCCCGGCCATGGTTGCGGCACCGAGATTTCCGTAAGCAGAGTTTAGTTGAGGAAATTGTACAGGCATGACTTGATCCTACGCTAGGGCAACCGCAGCAGTAGGCACATCCATCATAGTACCTGCTCCGGCCCCGCCGCTAGTACCTAATCCCGGTAATCCTTTAGGAATTAGTTCCTTTACGGCGTTCATCATTTTCTCTCCCAGCCCAGTGACGAGAGCTACCCAAGCAATTTGTGCTTGTTGGTTGAGGTTTTCGTAATAAGCTTTCTCCTGCCACGCATCTCTTGACTTATCTAGCTTAAATCTATCTTCTGCCAGTTTTAATTTTGCCCTAGTCTCTTCAATCAATGCTTGGGATTGATTAATTCCTTGCTTAATTTGCCCAATTTGAGCATCGTTCATCGCTCCGGACTGTTTCAAAGTTTCAAAGACTTTGAACCGCTCTAGATCTTGTACTGACATCTGCTGGAGTCTATTCCAGGAAGCATCATCTCGATTCATAATGGCAGAAGCAAAAGTGCTAACCATGTCTGACTTCATCTTAGCGTCATTGACATCCGCTGCGTAGCCCTTATCCAAGAATTCTTTTGCCAGGGACATGCGAGCGTTGGCGCGATCCCCAGCCTCCCGCATTCCCAGTTGATTGATCTGAGCATTAGTCAAACCGGAGCCTCTGTAACCCTGGGCCCTGGATTGATCCTTAAGGCGAGAGTATTCAGAGGTAATTCCCGAGAGTTGATTATCCATAAATTGTTGGTAGAGCGAATTGGGGCCGGTATCTTTATAAGGATTTTGAACGCCAAAATACTTATTGTATTTATCGACTAATGATCCTACATCGTCAAAAGGATTAACCGATTTGATGCCTAGCCCGTAATCCTCTGGTCTGCGCTCTGGAGGTAGAGAGCCTATGGCGGCGGGGGCTATAGGAGAGGGCTGAGTCTCTGGAGAGGGCTGAGTCTCTGGAGAGGGCTGAGTCTCTGGAGGAGGCGGAGCTGCTGGAGGAGGCGGAGCTGCTGGAGGAGGCGGAGCTGCTGCCGGGATTACACCAGAAGAGGTTTCTATATCCGTCTCTTCTCCTGGCCTGGTTCCAACGCCCCCAGCAGGGGCAGGAGTTAGTTCAGGAATAGGAATCGTAATTCTATTCCCATCTTTATCTACTGAGTACCCCTGAGCGTAAGCATAGAGATCTTTAAAATCTTGTTCTCTACCCGGTACAACAACTCCATTTTTGGTAATGTCTTGGGCCTCGGCGTATTGTTTAATGTAGTCACTGCTGTTTCCACTGTCAATCATTGCCCGAGGATCGAAGCCGGGGAATTTCCCGCTCGCCGTAGGTGCGGTCCCAGGAGCAGGAGGCGTAGATGGTTGGGTAGCCGGGGGTGTATAGGTGCCTCCCTGAGAAATAGCAGGTTGAGCGCCAGGCAGAGGCATAGGAACTTCCCCGCCAATTTGTGCTGTTCCGGCACCGGACATCCCTGTAGCAACCTGATTCCAGGCGTCGGTACTTTGGGCCTCGTTTAGTCCTAGTCCATCTGCCCAAGTTTTGAAAGCTGTATACCTCTGATGAATATTCGTGTTGGGATCGGTCAGGTAGTTCCAGACCCCCTCTGATTGAGCAAAGATACCAGGAGGCTGAACCGTCGCAGTGCTGGAAGCTTGTCCTGCCATTGTATGAAAAGGCTTCGGCTCGGATGTGGAAGCTGTTGATCCGGTTCCTCTACCACGGGTCGTATCTCCGGTTGGATCTGCTTCGCCGTACTGAACTGGTTCTCCAGTTCCAGTAAAGACATTAGTGGCCCCTGTAGAAAGAGTCTGTCCCCGTGCCGCCGCTAATTGAGCGTCTGAAATAACACTTGTATCACCGGGCGTCAGCCCTTGATTTTGACTAGCTGAGGCTCCAATCATGTGCCTCTGATCTATTTTAGGAATATAGACATATTGAAGCGCGTTATAGGCGTTATAATATTGTTTAGCTACGGGGTCGGTATTATAGGCAGCCTTCGCTGCGTCTATGTTCCTATATTTTTCTGACCCCGGTATTTTACTTTTGATGTACGAGTCTATATCTCGTTGACCACCAAAGTCAATTTCTCCCCTTGGGGCCGGTTTTACATCACTAAAATCAAACCACATCCCGTTTTGTTCTATAGCATTGGGATTACTGGGCTTTGCAGAGCTGAAAAAGGGCTGTGGAGGAGCTTGAACAGCTTGAGAGGGCTGAGAAGGGGCCTGCGGTTGTGGAGAGGACGGAACACCCGCCGCTTGATCTTGAGGCATGTGATTAGCGATTGTAGCGGGTTGATTTACCGCTTGTTGGGGGAATTGTAGATTTCCAACTGTGTTGGCGTTAGGATCGATCTGTTGTGGAACAAAAGCCCCTTGAGCATCTCTATACTTCTGTTTCTGATCCCACTTGGCCTTCTCTTCTGGACTCATCTGAGAAGGATCGGGTGGGACGTATTGTTGATAGCCTTCAGGAACCCAAGGAGGTTTACCACCAAAATTCCAGGGTTGTCCGTTTTGCGTCATACTACCTGGAAGAGTGGGGATTCCCGGTTTGGTGGGTTGCGGGAGGACAGGTTGAATCTTGGTATCAGGAACCCCAATTTGAGGGAATTTCCCACCGGGAAATAGAGGCTTAGGTTTATCTTCTAAGAAAGGAGGTTTACCGGGTGAAGGATACCCACCCCGTCCCATGGGATTTCCTTGATGACCCCCCTGCATAAAAGCTAACTGCTTAGGATCTAAAGAAGGAGGTTTGTTTTGAGAATTCATTCCGCCAATGGCGGGATACCCCTTGGGCTGGTTCAGTCCGGGGGTCATCTTCAAAGTTTTTAGTTTATTCGAGAGAGAATTGAACGGCACGTCTGGATATGGCCTCCATCCTTATTTTAAACTGTTTAGAATACAAGATTAGCGCGGCGTCGTCAGAGTGTGGTTCAGATCGAAGTAATCAACCGATACTGTCTTATCGCTCGCCCCGTTTGAACTAACAATGTGAATCTCGGGGCCGCAGACTCTACCTGCCCCGGTTGGTAAATTTGTTGTAACTGTTCCAATCGATGAGCCGTTAACAAAAAATTCTGCCGATGTGGCGGCGGCATTAATAACAATCTTTAATTTAGTCCAGGCTCCAGCCACTACTGCGGTAGAACTATTTGTTTTAGTTCTCACACTATTATTCGCAGAACAAGTTCTCCAGTTTACCGAACTGTTACGATCGTATTCAAAATAAACACCATCCACAGCATCTGCTATGGCCGATCCTGTAGATAATGCATCTAACAAACCAAACCTGAGATCATACTCGTCCAAGAGTATACTAAGGTATGTAATATAAATTAAAGTCTCGAAAGAGATTTGTCCTCCGCCAATTAAAAAGGAGCCGCCATTTCCAAAGATTCCTGCCCCATATGCCCCCGCCGAAGTCCCTGTCCCGATTGTGATAACACCTGGATGGTCAGCATCAACTCTTGTGCCGGGGTATGATTTGACGGTTCCCGTTCCCTGCACCTGTGCAAAAAATGAGCCTGTAGAGCCTTGATTGGTATTAGTAGCGACATCGTTTTTTAAAAATCCAATAAAGTCATCAAACACTTGAAACCCGGAATTGGAGTTAGTTGCTACAGATGAGGAGATTGTAATAGTAGGACTGGTATCCACAACAGAAATTCCGGTTCCGGCAACGATGGAAACCGTGGGAGACATTCCATTTACTGACCTGACTCCTGTGTTTGTCACCGTAATAGTCGGGCTCGCCGTAGCTACGGATATCCCAGCTCCGGCGCTAACTTTAACATCTCCCGTCAAAGAATTTAGAGAAGTTACGCCCGACGCACCAAAAACAGTGACAAAATCAGTCGCTGCGTAACGGACTTCTTCTCCTCTGTCAATTCCGTATAAGTAGAATAATACATAACGAGAAAGAGTGGAATTATAAAAAATATGCGGGTCTGCCACAGTTACTGGAATACTGATCAACCCAAGGGCGACAGGCGAACCAAATACAACATTCGTAACCGCTGTTGCTCGAACTGCTTTGATGTCCTCATAAGTTCCGTCATTTTCAACCCAAGTAATGGCAAAACGGGTATTAGTCGCGTCAAAACTATTTTGGGGAAAGGTAATAACGGAGGCTGTTGAGGTAAGATCAACGGTATTGGTAAGGGTTATCCCGTCTGCCGCAAGGGTTTTAGCGGTCACATAATATGTGGCGGCGGCTAGACGGCTATAAATAATTTGATAATTTCCGTCGAAAGAGTTAAAGGCTATATGAAACTTACCAAGGGTGCCGGTAGCAACAGATGTATTTCCAGCAACTGACGCTAGTGTGGCCCCGGCCCTGGAAACTGTGAAGACAGTATAAGTATTGACGCCGATTGAGACTGAAAAGACATAACAATAACGGTTATCCGTATTGTTATGAACCGCTTTAAGACTAGCTGAGTTAGTGGTATCGCCTGTTACAAGGGTACTAATTGCAGTTTTGTCTACAACGACTTCTCCAGCGTTATTATAAAGAGCTGCATAGGCAGTAACATCTGCACCGGATTGAACTATCCAACTTACCATAAACTGATTAGCGGTAGCGTTGTGGACTACATAAGGAGACTTGATCCCACTTCCGATGTCAATAATGATTTCGCTAGTTGTGGCATCCCGTAAGAAAGCATCAACAATACGTGCCTTTAAATAAGTATTGTTGCTATCCGTAACAACATAAGCAACCATATAGCCGCCAGTTGTGTAAGAAGTTTTGGAAATGCCTATTGCGCTCCCTCCCGTCGAGGCAGTATGAATTGCCTCAACATTTCCAGTGGCGGTAACAGAAAAGATCCTGTTGGTCATTAGAGTGCCGGAGGGACTGTACTGCTTAAGGGCCGCATCCATAAAATCAAGACCAAAGGCAGTACCAAGATCCATCATCGTCGATAAATAGCGGGCTGTTCCACCGTTGTAAATAACAGAAAGATTTGTCAAAGCCATTGAAGTAGGAATAGCGTCTTTCCCCACTACTTCATACCCACCCCAGGGTATATAATGGAGGCCGGTATAGGCTACTGGGACTTTCCCTGTATTGTTTACTGGATCAAAGTCCTCGTCCGGCCAAAGTATGGAACCCTGTGTTAAATCACTCGGGGGAGCAGAAACGCTAGTCATTTTGATCGTTCTATTAACTACGAGATTTGTAAAGGTCGCTAACGAGGCCCGAATCTTGGGAACCAGCTCTTTCTTCTGCTCCGTCAAGGCATCAATCAGATTCTTGACCGGAACTATGAATCTGTCATAACCTGTCTTCACGGCTTTTCGTTTTCATCCCAGTAAACTAACAATTCAAAAATAGTTGCAGTTATACCATTGGCTGTTGTAATGGAGGGGTAAATTCCTCTGCCCCGGCAAGTCTTGGTCGAGCTGACTGGGAACCAAACAGAGGTTCGGGTTCTCGTGGAGCTGGTAGTTGGTAGAGTGTACGTCTGGTATGAACTTCCGTCCTTGAACCACTCCATTGATACATTTCCGTCACTTTGATAATCAATTATCCATCGGCGGAAGTATTTGTGAGCTTCTGGATTGGAGCCCATTAGTTCTGCTCCCGTCAAAGTGAGCGCGGGGCCAGCTCCAGAGACTCTGGCGGGCTCGTCGTTGGCTGTGGGGAACTGGTAGGTAGTCCCGCCGTTGTCAGACAGGACGAAGTAGAGCCTTGTCTGGTCGTGATACCAGTGAGCGATGTTGTAGCCGTAGTCGAATTGCATCCAGTTGGGCGGGCTAGAGAGAACATCAATTACCCAGTTCCCTGTATTCCCAGCGATATAGACCTGACCATTAATATAGGTCATACGAGCCGGGGTAATTGTTCCTGCCGCCATCACTTCCTTGCCGATGGGAATCGACGGGCTGTCTCCCCCCGGCCACAAAGAGACATAACCAAAGACATCGAAGTAGACGATGCCGACCGGCGTGGCGACGGCATAAGGAGAGATCGCCCCAGCAGTATTGGGGACATCGATCCGAGTTAGGTTTAACTCTTCATCTCCGACCAATCTTGACAGCCCCTGAGTTGTGAGATAGACCATCTCGCCGTTGAAGGGGATGGCGTTTCTGACTAGACCATTGAATTTTTGATAGTATTCAGTAGGATTAAACAGGGTATAGTTCCCTTGCTTACTCCAGCTCCCCGTGTTTCGCCAGCCGGTAAAGAGCATCCCGTGATGGGGACCGGCGATAAATTCAAAGTCCTGCGTCTCGGCCCGGCTGCCGTAGTAAGCGGCGGTAGCTAAAGTCGCGGGGGCAATGTTATCAGCGTAGGTCGATGCGGCGAATGTTGCCACATAGCGCCACTTACGGCTAGCCGTATCCTCATCCAATCTGTACAGAAAGTACGAAATGGCCGACTGGTAGTTTGAAATAGTCAGAGTCACAGTATCCGTAGCAGCGACGAAACCGACCGTATCGCTGATTGCCCACTGTTCATAAGGGGCGGTAGTCGTATCGACCGAGGAGACGATAACATAATGAACTCTTCCATCGACATCTCCTGCGCCACTGGAGGCTGCTGTAAAGATTGCTGATTGCATAGGCTTGAGTTGAGCATGGGAAGGAACGGTAAACCCATCAGTTAGGATATCATCCCCTAGATCAGCGTTAGCCAGCTTGTCATCATAGGAGGTGGTTGTGTTGTCCGAGACCTGGGCGACGAACTGATAAGCCACAGTCACACCGTCGTTGATCCGGTAGATATTTCGAGCTGAGACATGAACTGGGCCGAGCGGCAAATTAGTAATCTGAATCTTCTTGGGGCCGGAAGAGACAGTGACGGTGGAGGTAGCGACTGAAGGGCCAGACTCATTACCAAAGCGATCGACATAGGTAAAGACATACTTGTAGGTGCCGTTGGCAACAGAGCCTGTGGCGGCAGTGGCTAAAGTCACATTGTTCGGGGGCGGGATAAGCGCCAGAGAGTAGAAGTTGCCGTTGTTGGCACTGTGCGCCCCCCGAATGGCAAAGCTATCAGTCGTGGTGCCGGTCTGGGGATTGGTAAAGTAGACACGAGTTTCAGTCGAGATCACTTCTTCAGAGGCAACAGAAGAGGCAGGGATGCGGAAGTAGGAGGTACCGTTCTTGATCAGGTAGCCGGACTTATCGGAGTTGGAGGAGACGGTCGGGGTCTGGATCGTCAAGGAGGCCGTGGCGGAGGCAACTGTGGTAGCGGCGACATGAGCACTCGTGACGCAGTTCTTGAGGGTCTGAGCAACCGTTAAAGGCAGCTTACTCCGGTTTATGAATGAATTTTGTCCTGAGATTGGACCGTAGACGGCCACTGGCATTTAGATTTACCTCAAGAAAGATTTCAGATAAGTATACCAGAAGTAGAAGGTCGGGAAGTATTTACAAAACCAATTTATCTTTAAAACAGGGCCGGACTCAGTTTTGAGGGGGCAGTCCTGGGCATAGCGGTTGCATTTGATTTTACGAGTTGTTAATTCAGAGGCGCAGAGACAGGGGGTCAAGGCTTCAAGGTTTGAGCTGGAGGATAGTCTGATTGGCATAGTAACTATCGCGGAAAGGTTCCGTATGGGCCTAAATTTTGAATTCCGGGGCCGCTTCTCCTACTCTGATTAAAGAGTCCTAACTGATCTTTAAACCAATTTAAGGCGTTTAAGCTCGCCCCAGCGTTTCCGGGAGGGGCAATTGAAGGCCGTCTCGGGTTAAAGGAGCCGTAGGGGCCTAAATTTTGCGTCTGCCTTGGATCAATTGGTAATGAGGCAGACCGGATATTAGTTCCCTGTATAACAACTTTGTTTTTGCTGCTTCCTGCATTGTCGGATTCGTAGCCTTCCGTTCTCTTTTGGCCCCCGGAAGAGTGAGCAGTTGGTCTGTATGTTGCCACCATTGAGGGTTTCCCTACGGGAGGTGGCTGCTTTCGAGCAACAGAGGCTGGATCTTTATAAGACTTCTTAGTTATAGTAGTTTCGGCTACGATAGGGGGCATCATAGTTGATCCGTATTGTCCTGCGTTCATCCTATCTGCATTAGCCCCGGGAAGTGAGGGTTCAGGAATTAGTTGATGTCCTTGACGGGTCATGGAACCGGCTGCCTCAGAGAGGTTAGGCGTGTTTAAAAGACTAAGTAAATACTCAGTATCAGGATCGTTTTGCCCCATCTTTTCTCGGATGTCTTGTAGATGAAGCCCTAATTCTACCTTGGGCATTTTTTTATTTTTGTCCACATGCGCCCGGGTCATGTTTTGAGAGGCTACCTCATGTAGTTGTTCGGGAGACCAGTCCTTGGCTTCTCCACTTTGAATCAACCGTTGCTTTTCTTGTTCTATTAAAGTTTGAAAATACGCGTCCAACCGGCTCTGTGGGATGTTTTCTTGTCCCATTGTCAAGGCCCGCTCAACCTCACTCCCCACAAGAGGGTTATAGGCTCCTGGCTCTCGTGTATAACTTCCGGTTCCAACAGCATTAGGAGCGGCCAAGGGAGTAGCAGAATAGGCCATACTTCCGTCAGTCGGGCGGATAAGACCAGGATCATCCGGTCTAGGAGCCATAGACCCGGTAGTTATTTCATCTCCCAGCCATCCGTTCTGTTTGGCCATCGCCAAAAACTTGCTGTAGGCATCTTCAAGATTGGAGGCCATGACTTACTATTTCTCCTTGTTTTCGACTAGAGTATAAAGGCGTTGCATCAGATACATCGCCTCTTCCGATTTCTTGGCGGAAGTTTCTGAGGCCGCCTTGCTTTCATAAGCAGATTGAGCAATCTGGCTCATTAGCCCGTGCAGATCATCATGTTTGTCGCTGAAAACCTGTAGAGACTTATCTAATTTACCATCCATCACAGATTGTCTCTCAGAAATCAGAACGGTAGCATTAGTAATACGTTCCGCTCGCTGCTCATTTCCAACCATCCACCTCTCGGCAAACTTGACGAACGAGAACCAGAGCAATAAGAAACCGACGGCTGGAAATCCTAGCTTAGATATCGCGTCTACCAATTCAGGCGATAAAAATTCCCACATACTGAGCCTCTACAGGTGTTGGTTACGGATAATAAACTGTTGAGAGCGGTTTTGGCCCCAGCTCATCTGATCCTTGGCAATCGCTACCAGCCGTTCGTACTCCATTCGGTACTTCTTTGAGTACTCCAAGTAGTTATTTCCGCCCGGAGAATCAATTTCCCGGGCGAAAACCATCGAGATCATCAAGTACATCGGAGCGTCCTCAAAAGCGTAGGGGATATCGACCGTCGAGGCCGAGGCGGTAACTTGAGCCGGAATTGAAGTATACCAGATCTTTAACGTCCCGGAAGAGGTAGGTTGGGGATACAGCCTCAACCCCATCGGGCCGGTTGTCTCCTGAGAATACCATTCTGGCGTGCCAGTCTGTGCCTCCCAGTCGAAGTTGGTGTAGGTTCCGTCCTCCGTCTCCAGCTCGGAAATCGAGGTGGGCGTGATCGGCACCCCGTCCCAGTAAGCGTTGAGGATCTGATGGACATCCGTCTTATTCAGACCGGCCCCGCTTGCAATGGAAGAAGAGAAGGTGACTGTTCCATCCCCTGCCGAAGTAATCAATGCTGAAGCTGAACTTCTTGTATCTGTGACATCCCGATGGTACTCATTGATTGCCATCGCCAGGAAGACGAGCAGGTCCGCATCTGTATGACGATAGGCCGCGCTATCAGCGTCCTGGAGAAATGTCCTTGCCCTGGTAATGAGCGCCGCAGCAGTGGTAATTTTAGATCAATTTAACCTACTGGTTCCGTTGAAAGAGTTCGGTTAGTTTATTCAGAGTCGGGTTCTTACTGATCTTGGAACCAGTAAATCCTTCCAGCTCTTCACTGATCTTTGACTTGGGCGGACGACCAATCTTGGTTTCCGGTTCCGGAAGGGTAATCGAGATCTCGGCCTCGCTGGTCGCTTCCCAGGTAGGTTTAGTTTGTACCTCTATAGGTACAACCTTAACTTTGGGGGGAGCTTTCGTTGGCACCGGCTCAATAGGAGCCCCGGTCTCTAAGCGTTTCTTGGGTTTTTTATCTAGCTTTCCGACCGTACGGATATAATTCTCATTCTCAGAACCGGGTTTAATCTCCTGTTTTAGTTTGTACTCCAGGGCGCTTGCGTAGCGGGGTTGATCCCGCTTGCCATATTTCAACCCGATTTTACCAATGCGTGTCCGGGCCGTCTCCGAGACTTTGCCGAATTTCTGTGTAGAGTTTTGACTGATCTTACCCATAGTTAATACCCCTTCTTCACAGGCTTCTTAGGGCCTTTGGGCGGCTTCTTAGGGGGAGCCGCTACCGTGTTCATCGGCATCATCATCTCGTTCTGCTTCATCTTTTTTCCGGGGGAACATTTCTTTCCGGCCATTACTTTGATTTTCCTCTTACCTTATTCAAATTGGGATTTTTAGCTTTAGCCTTTTTCGAGGCATTCCGCGAAGAGCTTGCCAAGATGGCATTGGCATTTTCCAAGGGTATCCCCTGCTCCTGGCTGATTTTTTGTGCCACAGATTTAAACCCCGGGTGGGATTTTTTCTTCTTTGCCAATTGGCTCTCCTTGAGACAAAATAAGAGGAGGCGGGGATGTCTTTTCCAGACTCTTCCCCCGCCTCCCCTACGGGTGGGTGACTATTCCCTAAGTTACGTCACTTACGTCGCTCGTACAAAGAACAATCAAGGTAATCGTTCCGGAAGGGTTGCCCCCCTCGAAGACAATATCGATCGTATCCGCCGAGCTGTAAGTCTTGGGGAAGAAGGTCGCGGCAGCCGCGCGGGTCGTTCCAGCGGAGCTGGTGTCTTGGGCAGCGATGTAGTAGTCATCGTTATCCCCATCACCAACATCTACAGTCGTTGAACCACCCAGGGCATCATAAACAATCCTCACATCAAGAACTGTAACTCCGGCGTCGATCCGAACCATCCGAACAATGTCATTCTGAGCGACAGCCGTAGTGGTTGCAGCCGTTGAAGTATTGGTCAGGGTATCGGTATCGATTTCCAGCGTTTCAACGATGGAGAAAACTCCCCCCGTCAAGTTCTTCGCCAGGACATTACTGTAGGCGGCGGCAGTTGCTAAAGTAGCCATTTTATTTTACTCCTCCTACACTTCAGCCTGGGAATCAAGACAGTAGACGCCAAGGTCTCTGGCCGTTCCCGCAGGATCGTTAAAGGTTACTTTACGCATCCCCAGAATGGCCGAACCGGCGTAAGCGGTCATATTCCCGTAATCGAAGGTCTCGGTATCCACCTGGATATTGTCGAAACCACCATTAGAGTCGCCGTAAGCGACCACCGCCGCTTGAGCCCCCAGGATCAGAGCACGGTGAACCGAAGCCATGCCGGAGTCAATGCCGGTATAATCAGCGGTAGCGATCCGGCGGACGTTGACATTCTCATAGATGGCGAAATCGGTGTAGTCGATCCCGTCGTCAAAGATGTAGTCCGTGGTGTTGCCGCCCTGGATCTTACCGATGTTGATCTTCTCGAAGAGGTTGCTGGCATTGGTCTGCATCATGTGCGTCCGTTGCCGGGGGCTCAACATCAGGATGAACTTGGGGCGAGAACCAAAGCGAACCTTCCGCATCCCAGCGTTGCCGCTGGTGTTCTGGAGTTCCTTGATCAGGACATTAGCCAGATCGAGGTGGAGAACATCGAAGGTGTCGTTCATGTCGCCGATCGTGCTGGAGAGGCCCGTATCGGTACAGTAGCGCAAGTGATTGGCGTCAGGGGTCGCCAGGGTATTCCCGGCGTGGCCGTTCCAACTGGCGGCGAACTTACCTGACGTATCATTCGTTCCCCGAACACCCGAGAGGTACTGGAAAAGCGCCTCGTCGCACCATTCTGCAAACCAGACCGACAAGAGATCAATCGTATCGGTCGTGTAATCAACATAAGTCCGTTTGGCCGTCATCCGGCTGTGTTTACCAGCCGCATTCCGCAACTGGTCGATGACGACACTGGCATTAGAAACGGTGATCGTCTCTTCGTTGCCTTCTAGGGTATTGTCGCCGGTGACGCCTTGACCGGAGAGCTTGAAGCGGATTTGGAAGTTAACCGCGTCCCCCTTACCTTTGGCAAGGGCATCGAGCTTCTGGATGGCGTAGTCGGCACTGTTGCCCATGAATTGCTTCGAGGACATCTTCTTTTCGACTTCGGAGGCCAGCAACTTCTCAAGAAACTTCTTGACCGTTTGGGCCGCACCCGTCGCTACTGTCGTAGTAGCCATTTTTCGTGTTTAAACCTCGTTTTAACTAAGAAACTAGGAGGTTAGATCAACCTGTTCCAGTTCCCAGAGTTGTTCAATATACTTTCGTAGGCCATCCCGACTGGTGTTCTGAAGAACCTCTTTCGGGACATCTACTGCCGTGTAGGCTTTTTCAACCCCCTGCGTGGCAGAGGGAATAGAGACAATACTTCGACCTTGTGGGGTCACTTGCGGGGCCGGAACCCCCTTCAGCTTGGCCGCGATCTCGGTCGCCGCCTCGCGCAGCGCCTCCTGTTTCAAGGAGGGCGTCAACTCATTAATCAACTCCTGGCGGAGCTGGGCTTTCATCGCCTCCAAGTCCATCGGAGGTTGAGGAGCGGCGGCCCGCTGAGCGTCGAGAATCGTCTTACCTAGTTCATAGGCGGTGTAGGCCGGGTTAGCGGTCGAGAAGACCTCGTACATGTTGATCCGGCCCGGGTTCTCGGCGTCGTAGGCGTTGAAGGCGTTGATCGCGGCATCGAACTCGGACTCGCCGATCTGCCGCCGCGTCTCGGCTTGAATGACTTCAAACTTGGCCTGATTAGCCAGGGCAGACGCTTCTTGACCGACCCTTGCCGCTTCTTGTCTGGCGGCTTCGATCTCGGCATCGCGCCGTTTAAATTCGTACTCGACCCAGCCTAGAAGGTCTTCCTCCTTGTCCGGAACCTGCGGGGTTGCGGGAACGGTAGGGGTTGCGGGAGGGGGCTGAACCTGGGCCTGCCGTTTGAACTCTTCAAACTCCTGAAGGAGCTGATTATAAGAGTTACGCAGCTTGGCCTTTTCCTGGCGCTCCGCCTGGAGGGCGACTAAAGAGACCTTGCGAGGATCTTCAACCGTCTCGACAGGGAGTGGCGCTTGGACGGGAGCTGCTGCTTCCGGCGCGGGTTCAGGAAGTGCTTCAGGAGGAGCTGACGGGGCTTCCTCGGTTTCCGTTTCGTCATCGGACATCAACAACCTTTCCAGAGCTTCAAAGGAATACTCCTCTGAGGTTGACTCTTGGTCAGTACTTTCCGCAACTTCAATTGACATAGACTGGGGGGTTCTCCTTGTTAACTCAATAAGGAAATGAGAATACTTCCGATTACTCCCGAAGGTGAGCTGTACTAAGTAACCTGATGCACAGAATCAGAGAACGCTGTGTCGCTTGCGTATCCCGCGCTATATATAAAGACTTTCTACCTTCACTATAAAAGGAGGGTGCCGCAACTTTTGAATAAAATGAAACGGTGTGGCTTTTCAAACTTAAAAAATATGGTATAATATAGGTATGACTATAACTGTAGAGTTTAAACTTCGTGGAAAAATAGCCCAATATCATGCGGTTGATGAGGCTATCAAGACTGCTCAATTCATTCGGAATAAAGCCATCCAATATTGGATGGACCACTGGGGTGCCGATAAGTATGACTTGAGTCGTCTGTCTAAGAATTTGGCCGCCGAGTTCTCCTTTGTTAGCGCTCTCAATTCTACAGCTAGAGTAGCGGCATGTGAGAGGGCTTGGAGAGCAATCTCTAAGTTCTATGCTAATTGTAAAGATAGAAAAATAAGTAAGAACAACAAGCCAGGGTTTAAGCATAATAGTCGTTCGGTCGAGTATAAGACTTATGGTTGGAAAATATCGGTTGATTACAGGTATATTACTTTCAGTGATAAAAAGGGGATTGGTACACTCAAGTTGATCGGGACGATCCCGCTCAACCAGTACCCCAAAGAGAAAATTAAGCGCGTTCGGATCGTCAAGAGGGCGGGGAGTTACTATGTCCAATTCGTTATCGACATTGATAAGACAGAGGGCGCTCCCTTTACTGGCTCTATGATTGGTCTGGACGTAGGTTTGAAATCCTTCTATACAGACTCTAATGGTAAGGAAGAACCTAATCCGAAATTCTTCAAAGTCTCTGAAAAGAAGATTAAGAAGCTTCATCAGAGAGTTTCTAAGAAAAAGAAAGGATCTTCCAATAGAAAGAAAGCTATTCAGAAACTTCAAAGAGGATATTTGAAGACTCAGAGGCAACGTAAAGACTTTGTTACTAAGCTGGCAAGGTGCGTATACCAATCTCACGATTTGGTCGCTATTGAGAATTTGAATATTAAGAATATGGTCAAGAATCATTGCTTGGCTAAGAGTATTTCTGACGCTGGTTGGGGGTTGTTTAGGGAGAAACTTACCCACTACTCTAAAGTATTTGGTAAATCTCTGATTCTTGTCAACCCTGCTTATACCACTCAGGAATGTTCCAAATGTGGAAACATTGTTAAGAAGAGTCTTTCCCAAAGGACTCATCAATGTTCCTGCGGGTGTCTCCTGGATCGAGATCATAATTCAGCGATTGTGATTTTGAATCGGGCTATACAGCAAATTAATTTAAAAACTACGGTGGGGCACACCGAAAGTAACGCTTGGGGAGAGAACGACCTCTGTTCTAAACCAGTGGTGGTTTAGGGTAAGTTGACTCACTGAACCAAGAATCTTCTTAGGGAAACCGAGGAAGAGTGTCAATACTCTTATCGTAAAGTAGAGTATTTACAAGTTTGTAAAAGTAGTTTAGAAATTTTTAAATGTCTGGCGACTCTTGCCAAAATCCTGGTTACTAATCTGCCAGCCCTGTTTTCGTTTTCGAGCGACTTCAAACATTCGCTCGGCAATAAAGGCTTCCTCTTCCGGTTCCAGGTTCTTCAGCCGGTAGAGGGTATCGATAAAGAGGAGGGGGATCAGGGGGTAAGATTTGGGAGTATCCGACTGTCTAAACTCGATCGTTGTAAACCCATCGACCTCGCTTGTTTCAACATTGCCTACATCATCTGTGGTTACTAAATCTACCTTCCCGTACTTTTTAAACCAGAAGGGCGTCTTATCAATAGGAAATTCAATACTAAATTTGCGGGCCGGAAGCTCCTCGTACATGACGTTTCGCAAATTGTCTAGACATTTGTACAGATCAAACTGATACCCGCCGGGCATAAGAAAGTCATCACGGTGCGAGATTGAAAAATTTCCTGAGATATGACGCTTGAGGAGAATAGCATCATTGATAAAACTGGCGGCATGACCCGGCAAGAAGAGGGGCTTGGGCTCTAATGGCTCGATGAAAGTTATATTTAGATAATCCTTTTTGGAATCATCCTTACTAGAATCATTTTGGACTAAAGTTCCAAGGGCCGGGCCGAATAGACTCTCTGACATTGAATACCCTCTTTAGATAATTTGAGCTTGTTGTAAGAACGGGATGAGAATAGAAGCATCGAGGCTGGCAAGATCAGATCTTCCATTTTCGGCCAAATATTGACGAATAGCAGTTAATTCTGCGGATTCTCTAGGCCCGCCCTCGGCCTCGCGTTCTCTACCGGCCTGAATCATCTTCTCCCTTTCGAGCTGTAGCTTTGCCTCCTCAAGTTGAAATTGCCGGTCAGCTTTAATTTGCTCCAGTTGCAGTCGTCGATCCGCCTGTTCCTGATTCATCTGGGCTTGAGCCTGGGCCAACTGAACTTTCTGTTGCTGCTCAGCCTGTTTTTGGTCAGCTTGGGCCTGTGCAGCTTGAGCTTGCTGATCGGCCTGCTGAGCTTGTTGCACCTGCGCTTGCTGATTAGCCTGGCCCTGCTGCTCTTGGCTCTGGGCGGCCATCTGACTCTGAACTTCAGCTTGCTGCATTTGCTGCTGCATCTGGGCAATTCCCATCTGAGCCTGCATCTTTTGGAGTTCCAAATTACCGATCATGACATCTGCCACGCGCTGAGCAGCTTGAACTAATTTATCCTTATCTTTAACGTCGAAATATCCGGCGATTATAGGCAGTAGCTGGCTTTGCGCCTCCGGCGGCAGTGACTGCATTAACTGAGTTAACATTGAGAGTTGGGTTTGGCGGTCTGTCGCCAACATATTCTGCTCATCAACAACTAGATCGAATAAATGCAATTTGTTTTCAAACCGCCAGTTATCAGTGATCCCCTCTTTCTCGGCAATCCGAATCTTCTTCTTGAGGGGCATGTATTGTTCAACCAATGAGAGAAGCTGATAGCCTAGTTGTTTTCTAGCCCTTCTTAAATTGTCGAAGAAGCGGGCGATTACCGTCGTTCCCTGCTGTTGCTTCATGCCGATGGCCAACCCGGACTGGTACTGTCCGCCAAGACCGCGCATCTCGTCATTGGCCCCGGATAGCTGTCGGATCATGTTCTGGGACTCTTTCATCTGGTTAAAGTGGAGCTGGGAGGCGGCTGCCCGCTCAACCCGCTCCAGACGAGTCCCGATCGGCTCTTTGATCAGGGCGAATGGATTACCAAGATCTTTTTTAAGCTTGTCGATGCTCTCGTTGGTCGTCCCCCGCAGAATCCACTGATTGGCGATCAGTTCCAGAAGTGAGGAGGCTTTTCTCCGGTTGACTTCGCGCTGGGGGTCTCGCAAGGAGCGGATGGGACTTACCGGCTCTCCAGTGTGATACTTCTTGGACCAGATCACCACAAAGGGAAGTTGGCGGTGCCGAAAATCTACCGGCTCGTCCAGTAAGAAATTCTCATGGGTAAAGATGGCTCGCCGGATCTTGGAGATCCTCTTCTCGATAATCCTCACTTCGTCCGTCTGGAGCTTGGCAACAATCTCCTCATCCGAGATCAGCGCCTCATCGATAACCGTCTGGTCGCCGTACTCATCCAGCAAGACGTAGCCGGGCTCCATTACCCGGTAGTAAAGTTCAATGACAGTAAGCTGTTTCCGAGTTGGCTTCTGCTGCTGGTTTAACTTTCCGAAGTCGTAGAAGTCTTTAAACTGGTCCCCGGCCCGCCGATGATGTTGATGGACGTTCTTGTACTCATCCCAGGCCGTCTCAGTCTCATGTTCCAGCTTCTCTTTAAACTCTGGGAAAGCCTCAACCAACTTCTGTACCGCCACCTTCTTATAGAACCCGGCGTATTCAGCATCGGTCAGATCGGGCTTCTTGTGATAGGGATCAACACAGAACTCGTCGGAAGAGATTACCTCGACCGAGATTGGTTCTCTTCCTGGTTCGTCCGTGATGGTCGTGTGCAGCACGCCAAAAGCGTAAGTAAGAGCAGAAAGAAAAGCTTGTGCGGTTTTAAACTCCAGGTCGTTCTGGTCGGCGACGTACTTGATAAGGGCAGTTCGGGAGTTGGCGGCATCGACATCATTATCATTCCTCGGCAAGACTTTAATTTCTAAACGATTGCGCGACTCCATGCCGGTAATGACTTCAATGGTCGGCTCAATCTCGTTAATCGTTACTGGAACCCGCTGCTGGGCCTCGAACTGTTGTTTTTCCTTATCCGTCCATTGCTTCCCCTCGTAGAAAGCCCGGTCAATCTCGGCCTCCTCCCGCCAAGGCTCGGTCTTCTCCAGATACTCTTTAAAGTAAGCAAGCAGCTTTTCGTGGAGCTTTTCTGTATCCTGGTGATCCTTGGCTTCAATCAGCTCGACCATCTCGGAACCGGAACCTATAGGACCGTCTGAAGTTCCCTCCAGATCGTTAATACGTAGTTCTTCTGTCATTTAAAAGCCTGCTGCCCATCCAGTATCGCCATCCGGCATCCGATCATTCTTCTTTCGCAGCCAGCGATCCTCTTTCGGATTAATTCGAGTTGTTAATGGTCTGCTCATTAACAGATATTTGGCGCAGTCAAAGCTATGGTCCGAGACATTACGATCATTCAGGATATCTTCTGGATTCTTCGGGTCGGATTCCAAAGCTAAAAAAGTAGCCTGAGTAAGTGGGGTCTCCTCCTCGATAAAAATTAAGTAGGGATAGTCTTGAATATTGCCGTCTTTGTCTACCTCGTAATGGAGACGGCGATGGACTTCCCTAATTCCATTGATCCGATTGTTATCACCCGGAATAAAAAACAAACCCTCTTTGGCAAAAAGTTCTATTCCCGTCGGTCCCTGAATGGGGGAACCCCAGGGGTCTAATTGAGCACGATCTCCCCGCATCTTGGCCCGTTCCGCAGGATCAATCACCCGGTAATGGATCATCTCATCTTTTTCTTTGGCTTTGACTTCCGCCGCTGCCTCTTCATAAGTCAGGCGGAGCCCATCATTAAAATTGATCCGACCTTGGGCATCTCGTGCACAGCCCCCGTACTCCCGGTAAATGTAGAGCCGACCTTTGGTATCGGCGGCAGCCCACAGAAACCAGAAGGGGACGGCGTAGCCCCAGTCGCAGCCCATCATCCGAACCCAATTTTTGGGAATCCCGTTCTGCTCTTCTTCCTTGATCCCGTTCCGTTCGTAGAACTCTTCCCAACTCCAGATGTGGATTCCTTTTTTCAGGTCGAAGACTTCTCCGGACCAGACGTTCCAATCCCCCTCAACAAGGGCTTTAAAGCGTTTTTCTGGAAGATAGGCTAGCCGCTTACGATAATCGGCATCAATATGTGGGTTATCGCCCATGCGAGCCGGGATAAAGATTCGATCTCTGCCCGTCCGTCTGTCAATGATTCTAGTTCTGGGAGGGGCCGGGTCTATGAAATACTGTTTAATACTCATGTAGGCTCTGCCTTCGGGGTTGCAGGTGGCTCTTACATAGAGCTTCATTCCCTTGTGCTTGCCGCCATAACGAACACGAGTCTTGATAAACTCATAAACATCCCAATCGAAGTCCCCAAGCTCATCCACGGCCAAAAAGGCGATTTCTCTCCCCCGCCAACGAAGAGCGTCTTCCATGTTCTCCGCATAAGAAAAAGTAATTGTAGCCCCGGAAGGGAAGGTAAACATCCGCTCTGATTTATTAAATTTAGTGCCGGGGTAAGCAACTGGATAAATTGATTGGGCTGTGACTAGGAGATCCTTAAGTTCACCGTAGCTCCGACGAAAGATGACGGCTCGGTAATCGCTGAAATGAACCTGACCCATAGCATCAAAACAAAGACTCCAACTTTTTCCAGACGCAAGAGCCCCGCCGTATAAACACTCGAACGCGTCGCACTGGGCGAACTCTAGTTGCGGACCTGGAGAAGGAGCAATGATTTCTTGTTGAACAGTTGTCACTTCTTATCCTCTGATTCTTCCGTTCCCACGAATAGCTCACGGTACTTGTCAGAGACGGCTTTCGGCGGAACAAAAACCACAGTATTCAGGGCTCTTGGGTCATCTTTCTCATTGGCCTTCATAATCGTATTGAGGATCTTGTCCTGCATCCCGGTTGTTTGATTGATCAATTCCATCAGACCGAAAGCTTCCTGATACTCTTCCCGGATCATGTGTTTCTCCACTTTGACCCAGGCGTCGTCTAGAAAGGCTTGATAGGAGCGTACCTGCTCCTCAGAAAGGGTTTTTGGATCAACAAGAATCTCAGAGCGGTTGCGGATTTTTTGGCGGTAGGAGGAGGAGTAGAAACCGTGTTTCAAGTTATTGAGGGAGCCGGGGGGAGGTCCGAACGACTTGCCGCCGTGTTCATTACAATTATTTTTCTTAGTAGAGGCTTTGGGACACTGTTCCCCGTTGGTATTTTTTACGGCTGCTTGACAGCGAGGAGTGCTACCGTCTTCTAGATAGGGCTCATAATGGTCTTTTGGAAATTTATTCACTTTAAAAGTTGCCAAAATTGATGATCCCTCCTACCCTAATGTTAGTCTGGACAAAGTACAAGTTCTCAACCATACTGAGAGAGGTAGAAGGAGAACAGCGCTATGCAAAATTGGTTTGAAGGTCTAATTTTGGCCTTCTCAATGGCAGCGAACCACCAGGCTTTTCAACCGGAACAATCAACACTTTTTAAAAATCAAGACTATCCCAAAAAACATGAACTGTATGTCATGGCCAAGATTGATCAGAACCAACACTATGGAGTCCAGTATCGATACGCTATAACACCGCAAGTACAGGTGAGGTTGGGAATGCCAGACGTTCAGATCGGGGAGATGATGACGGGCGTGAGAGTTTCTGGATCTATCTTTGCGACAGAGTTAGATTTTAGGTTTGATTATAAAGGACTTAAAAGCGGCTCTGGGATGTTGGGAGTTAAGTTCTAATACCTGACAACAAAGAGATGAATTAGCCCCCACGTTAGTACCCCTAAAGAAACTACTACAGCAACTAATCCTTCAAAAGGGATGGTGATTTCCAAAGTTCCAGCTCCCACCAATTTGAATAAACCTGCAAAATAGCAGCCTTATGTTCAAGACCGGCGGAAACCAGTCGAATAATTTCTCGTAAATTGAGAATCGTCTCTCGTTTTTGAGGGTCAGAAAGTTGGGAGACGATCCGTTTAAACCGCTTATGTTTGGAACTCCCTTGTTGGACCCGGTGGACTTTCTGAAAGCTGATGTCTGGGTGTTCGATCATGTGGACAATCAGATGGTCGATCCAGCAGAGCCAGAGGAGATTCCACTCATGCTCCTTCCCCCCGAAAGAGCGCGGAATGGCGTGGTGGACTGTGAGAGATTTTGTACTTCCGCAGATCCAGCAGCAATACCCTTCCAACGACAATAGATCCTCCCTACTTCTAACTCTACTCCTTTTGAAGTTCACGTTTCAAGGGGTATACTAAAAGTAGGAGGAGTCGCAAAGATGACTACCAAAACTATTGAAAAAGCACCAGTACTTTATATCGTTAATTGCGATTGCGGCTCTCTTTTAATTACGGACGATATTACTAGCACAACGACTTTTAAACACACCTCCCAAGCTAAGAGAGGTAAAGGAGCCAAGAAAGTAGATCACTGCCTCAAGATAGCCGGAGAGATCGCCATCAAGACTCCTGCCGATGAGGCGGGGCTTGTCGGCCACATTTTTGAAATTCTAAATGCACAATCAGGGGTTATTAAAGTTAAAATAGTCGGAAATCTTCTCTCAGATCGTTGGAAAAATTACCTAAACGAAGAAGGAAATCGGTCACTTTAGGCAATTTTTCGTCCTCCGTGAACATTTTTCGACTATTTATGCTATCATAAAAATGAGGGGTCCGTTGTCTTGGGAAGTGATCAACCCCGCTGACCTCTCTCGGGACACTTACGGGCCTGGCCCAGGGGTAGTCGTTAGGATTGCCGGTGTCCAGAATGTGTTGGTCAAAACCCCCCGCTAGGCACAGGCGGATTGGCCGGGTGGCGTAAAACCTACTCAAGGGGCGAAGCGAGACTTATCTCGTGATGAGCCAGGGGTTTAAATCAATACAGAACTCGCCAAGGCTATGCGCGAAAGCGTACCCTCAAAGAGGCGGGTCTTTGCGAAGAGGCCGCCCTCCGTCTTTTGATAAGCGGGCCGGGGCGGCCTTTTCAGTCGTCAATAATTTGTGTACAACTGGGTTTGAAAAAGATATTGAAGTTTAGTATTTTCTGTAGTAGTATAATAGTAGTATCGAGCCGGAGGTCTTAACCTTTCTACTCCGGTTCGATCAATAAGCGCCCCACACGGGCGGCTGGTAATTGGCTCCCTCATATCGGGGAGCCTTTTGCTTTCTACCAGAAAATAGTTGCATTTGAAAAAGTTTAAGCCTACAATGTTAATCAGGGGGATGAATGGTTCGACAACCTCCAAGCCGGAAGGTCGGGGTTGGACCTGGGATCGTGACCCAGATCCTCCATTTTTTAGTTACTGGAGGGAGCCGTGATCAAGATCAGTACTCTACTATTTGACTGCGGAATGCAGGTTGGTATTGGCTTCAAGAACGAAGAAGATTCCTCCCGCTGTGCAATGATCTTTAGAACGCCGGAAGCGGCAGAACTTTTTCAGGCCGAATTTAACCAACAAATGGATCAAATTATTGCTGAATGCCGAGAAGAGATCAGATTGGGAAAGTTGAAATTCCCACCCAGGGAGGAGCAGTAGATGCTGGAACTGAAGACGGCCATCAAACAGAATCCAGGGTTTCTATCTATTGAAATTTATCTGGAAGAGAAATTAGCCGGTTCCAGATATAGCACTAAGAAAGTGCTTGATCTTTCGTTCTCAGATGCAATCCTATTAGGTTCTGAGCTAATCAACAAGGCATCGATGTTCTCTGATAAGATCTCCCCCCTCTTTCCTAAAGACGAGTCTCAGGAAGCGGAAGCGGAGATCATTGAAGAAATTGAAGAACCAGTTGGTATTTTTCAAAAATTCAAAAATTGGGTAAGGGAGACGCTGTGATGGGCTATAAACTAAGAGAAGAGGTAGAAAAAATTATCGACGAGGCGTTCTCCTTCTATACCCCGGAACAGATTCGATCAGAAGGGGGAGGCCCTTCTCCAGGCGGTATTCCACAGAATATTTATCAAGAAATAGCCGATGAGCTGGAAGCCAAGCAACTACCCTATAAAATTTTCCGGGTAGACGATTGACATTATGTACCGCAATACATAATAAAATTATGAACACCGAAAGGAATCGTCAACTATGTTTAAAAAAATGAGTGCCGATGAGGCTGAGGCGATCCGGGAGAGCTATAGTCGTGGCAGGCTAACCATGAAGGAGCTTGGAAAAATTTTTGGCCGTCACCAATCCGTCATCTGTCGGCTTGTCAATGGCAAGACCTTCAAAGAAGCCAAGCTCTACCCCAAGCCCAAGCGCCGACTTTCAGAGGCAGAGAGGGCTGAGATCGTTAGGCTGACACAAGAGACAGCCATGACAGACGGGGAGGTGGCCGAAAAATTTAATTGCTCCACCTCCACCGTACTTTATCACAGACAAAAATTTGAGAGGAGCCTGGAACGTGTATAGTAAGAAGATTGAAGTAGATGAAGCAAAACTTGATAAGTTCGTCCAGGAATCTTTGGGAGACCCTAATCATCCTAACCGTGGAAATAATGAGGGGTTGATGATCAGCGAACCGTACAAGGACGAGATAATTGACGTCCTAATTCAGCCAGAGCCAAGGGGAGGGAAATACCCAACAGTAGTGGCAGGAGAGGGTAAACACTCAGTCGAAGGATATATTAACGAGAAGGGCTGGTAAAGGGTGCGTCTAACAACTTTAGTCGCCCTACTCCTCTGCGGGGCCTGTTCCACAAGTTCCCCTGTTCCACAAAGTGAGGAACAGCCAGAAAAACGGAACACCACCAACTTTATTACAGTGCCGATGAACGACCCGTTACTTCCCCATCAAAAGTATCTCTACGAGAGCGGCATCGTCAAGGCTTGGCAGTTATCGACAGGAAATCGACAACTGAAGATCGCCATTATCGACGGAGAGGTGAAGCCTCATTCTGACCTCCAACTTCTCCAGACCAAGCTCTACTCCCTCGATGCCCCGTCAGACCATGCCACGCCGATTGCCGGAATTATCGGAGCGACTCAGAACAACGGCCTGGGGATGGCGGGCATCGCGCAGTGCCAACTTCTCTCTTACGTCGCCCAGACAAGACTTGACCCGAAACTGGGAGATTTCTTACTCTCTGCCGTCACCCGGTCTTTTTATCAGGCGGCGGCGGACGGGGCCAAAATTATTAACTGTAGTTTCGGCGTCCGTCAGGATCTTCCAGAGATCCGGGCAGCAGTAGATTATGTCATACAGAGGGGCGTTACAGTCATAGCCTCCGCCAGTAATGACGGCAAAGACTGGAAAACCTACCCGGCAGCTTACCCGACTGTCATTGGCGTCGGAGGATCTTATGAAGGAAGGCGCGCCGACTGGAGCAATTATGGGGAGTGGGTAACGATCTACGCTCCCGGACAGGGCCTACTGACAGAAACGCCGGAAGGAACGACGCTGATCTCTGGAACCTCCGCCTCGGCTCCCATTGTCACAGGGACTGTCGCCCTGATGCTCTCAGTCAATCCAAAGCTAAAGCCAATGAAGATTAAAAAGATTATCCAACAGACAAGTAAAACTGGACAGTTGGATTCCTATCAAGCAGTTTTGAAAGCGAGGTAATGAGATGAAACTTTATGCGGTTCAGGGATTTGTCGTAGACGATCAAACTTTCAATCATGCGCCCTCCCTAAATCTTCCCAACCTGTCACTAGACACACTGGACGATTACCATCTTTCGGCAATCGTTGGTCAAGGGCCGTATCCTTACCTGGGAGCGCCAATTCCTCAACATAGCAGAAAAACTCTACTAGTTCCTGCAAGAGTCCGGTTTGACTATATGCAAGCAACGGGAGGAAGCCTATTTTTAAAAGTCACTTGTGGGCAGCATGATGGAATTCTAACGGGGGCAGGATTTGAAATTTTTGAATTTCCTCCCCTGCATTTTCAAGGGCTAACTCATTGCCTGCTTTTATTAGATTATTCCAACGGGGAACTACAAGATTCTTTGGATCGCGGAAACCTCTGTATAAACCGCCAGAATTTAATATTATACTGTGCGCAATCAAGTTGGGGCCTAACTGGTATTTTAAACTTCTCTGCGAACATGGGCCAGACTCCTGCAACAGCGCCCAGTGGAATTAACAATATTACCCTACCTCCCCCGTCTCCGATACCAACTCCAGTTGCTGCTTGGACTGATACACTCGTCCTGTCCAGCGGGGTCAGAATCGAGCCTCAAAACAAAGATAAGTACAGCCCCGACCAAAAAGCAATTGGAGTTCTCGACCCGACAATCTGGTACAAGATCCTTTCCCTCGATGACAATTTACTAGGCAGCTATGCACTCAGCCTGGAGCAGAAGGAGATCGTCCTATTTACCTCAACTGTCCAGGAACACTCTCTGGTCCTCTACTATCGAGATTCGATCGATAACACAAAAAATAAAAAATATTATTTAAGACCAAGGGTAAACGAAGGAGAGGTTTCTGGAGTTTTTGACGAAGACTCCGCTACCTATAATCTAGATGACCCAGCTAGATTAGTTTGCGTCTGCGACGCGGCGGAACGTTTGATTTGGAAACAGACGGTGGACAGGTATCCGAAACAAGAAGCTATGGAAGAGAATCCGGCGGCTCCCGGTAAGATCGATTGGTTTGCCCTGGCAGGTTTGCCGGTTTCCGGCAGTAACATCGTGTACCCCATAATGGGGGGCGGAAGCGCCTCTACTAATGCCTCTACGGGGAATCCATAGTACATGCCGCGCGGGAAAACTAAGGAGAACGCCGAGAGGCGGTTCAGGCGCTTTATCTATGAGATGCCAGAGATGGTCTATACGGGCAGCCCCTGTTGGGGCTGGTTCGGCGGCCATGATAAGGCTGGCTACCCCTGTTTCTGGCATCAGGGACAATCGATGCGGGCGTACCGGGCGGCCTGGCTAATCTTTAAAAAAGAGGAGCCGGAAGGGGAGATCGTTCGGGCCTGTATGAATAAATATTGCTGCAACCCAGACCACCTAGAGGGCGAGATAAAATGAGCGTTCTTTTTGAAAAGTACAAGACAAAGAGTTCCGACGGTTTAACTCTCTATCAAATTCCGATGGGAGAAGCCATAGCAACCTTTTTAGAACTAGAGGAGGCGTATAAGAACTTTTCTAAGCTTCCTTATAGTTCTGGCTGGTCGGTAGCAAGACAACAAATAGTAGAGCGTAGAGCGGAAATAAGAAAACTACTAGACAAATTTATTATACACGCCAGCTCCTCAGAGTGAGGCAGCAAAAAGGAGTATAGAAGCCATGACAGAATTCGATAAATTAGGGGATTTCCTCCATAAATTTATACTTCTCGTCGTGGAGAAGAAGCGGGAGGAAGTCTTCCTACGCGGAGGTATGAGCTTAGAATACTTAGAACTCCAGGAGGAGTTAGAAAAGATGCAGGATCAGCTCAACCAGGTAAAGATTGTGGCCAAAAAATGAGGCAGATTGAAATAAAATTAGGGGAGGCGCTGGAACAGTACTATCATTTAGCGCGATCAGCGGAACAAGAGAAGCTAGAGCTTGAGAAAGGAATGTCTTTAGACGGTTATAACTATCTGAAAGAGAAGGAAAAGCTACAAAAGTTTCAGGCATTTCTCAACCAGTGGACACTTTGTGGGAATTCCCCAAAGGAGATCAAAAAATGATCTGGTTAATCGTCTTAAACCTTATTATCCTGACCTGGGCATTAGCCCTCTGGGTGATGTGGCGCTCTCGGAGGGGATAAAAATGAAACTATTATTCTGTAATCAATGCCACGACATCGTGAAAATGCGCTTCGAGGAACGATTTTGCTTCTGCGGCAAGGTCAAGGGAAGGTATTTAGAGGATGGCCACCGTGCTGAGTATTCAGGGGAGGGGGCGGTGCCCCTGGGAATGGACAACCACGAATTTACACAGACTTTGAAACAGTGGCCGAACTGGAAGCACAGCAGGGGCTTGAGATTTGATGCCTTTTTTATCGGGAAAAATTGTAAAACCTTCGTCAATTTGGATGCCCCGGCAGAGCCTGTTCAGGTCGATCCGGAGATCAGACAAATTGCCGACAGGGAAAAGATCGTTCAAGAGGTCATCGCTGAATTGATGAGGGCGGGCGTTATCCATGATTAATATTACAAAAATTTTAGATGTTCCGGCAGGACAACCCGATTAAATTGTATTCACATGAGAAAATTTTTATGGCGTTGCTCGACATGCTTAAAGCATTAGAGGAAGTGAGGGTCAACCAAATGAGTAAAACTACCAAACCTGCGGCGGTACACAACGCAGAAGTGGCCACGAACTATCAAAACGGAGAAAATAAATCTCCCAGTCCTTTCGCCGCCAATCCTAAATATTTTCAAGGGGCGGCCAAATTGTATGACAAAGATGTAAGTTGCGCTTGTGGAGGCCCCCTCTTCAAGTCAGAGCTGTCGATCGTTCAGTATGACAAACCTGAAAAAGTATTTGTGTTCTGCGGACGTTGTGCCCAGGTATCTCTCTTACTGGAGGCAAAGTAATGATTGGAACTAATAGCCCCATAATTAAAGATGTCGCTGAATGCTTGGAGGTCCGGGCCACCAGAAAACCAGGCATAACTCCAGAAAGCGACCTTGTTTACTATGACTACGAAAAAATCTTTGCTGCTATGATAAAGAGGATAGAATATCTGGAAGAAAGAGTCACAAATATGGAATTGGGGATATAATGATTAACAAGCAGAAAATACCTATTGAAAATATCAAAGACGGAATCATTACGTTTATCCTCCCCAAAGGACTCTTACGTCTAGCTGGAAAGGGGACACTTAGCCCAACAAAATCAGACCCAGGAGGACATAAATGACCAATAAAGAACAACCACGGGGGGAGATCGTCTACATCTCTGGCAAAGACGATGATGGTTCTTATTACTTGGAGAAGATCCGGGCTGAATTGGGCCCGGTCAGGTCTGGAGATGAAAAACCTCTTTGGTTCGATGTCAATGATAGTTATGGCTGGGAAGGGTATGCCATAGTCCACAAAACTGAGGAGGAGGCCAGAGCTTCCCTATGTAAACTGGCCGCAAAAGATTTTGGTTATTTGGGAAGACTAGTGAACCAGATCTATTTCGGAGAATTTCGTCTGGAGGATTGTACTCTTGACTAAGAAAAAGGAAGAAAACACACAAGAAGAGCTTTTTCAACTTACTGCAAACCGTAAGCAGTTTGAGCTAATCAGCCGGGGCCTGGAACTTCTATCTAGAGTTCGCGCAGGACAGTTAACCTATCTGCGAGATGAACTAATTGGTGTCGAAGGTGTCACCAAAGATTACGAAGCCCTCCACAATGCCCTAGAAGCCCTACACCGCACTGTCTTTCCCCAGGATGCCTATAACGAGTCCAACCATAGCCGGAAGGACTGCTGGGAATGCTATGATATCCAACAAGTTATCCGAAATGGGTTAAGCTGGTCCAAATACCCGGA